>Ga0209123_1000701_pt1 | contig 39349 bp, 37 predicted proteins | sample BarGraIncu00431A_FD_184500 | JGI IMG/M metagenome (GOLD analysis project Ga0209123, IMG submission 184500) | Arctic peat soil microbial communities from Barrow, Alaska, USA - Barrow Graham LP Incubations 004-31A (SPAdes) (version 2) | ecosystem: Environmental > Terrestrial > Soil > Wetlands >...
TATTTGATTAATTAATTGTTGTAACATAGTATTTAACTCATTTATATTTTGAATGTATATATTAAAACTTTTTTCAATGGTTTTAGCATCTTTTGATTCAATAGAACTTGCAAAGTTTTTAAAGCTTTCTATTACTACATCCTTTTTCACTTTTATAGCATCTTTCTGAGTTTTATTTTCGTTTTTAAACTGATCTTTTATGCTTTTGACTTGAATTTTTTTCTCTTGTTGCTTAGCTATAAGTTGCTCTTTAGCTTCTTGTTTTGTTATTTCACCCTTTTGCGCCTTAAGTTCTATAGCAGTCACCTCAGTTTTAAATTCATTCTTTAAAGGTAATGTGGCAGCATTTATTTTTTCTTTTCTTATATTAATAATTTGTTTTGCTAATTCTTTAGTTTTAGTCGCAGAAGCATCCCCCTTAAGAGTTGTACCTGGCACGTATTTTTCTGCATTTTGAAGAACTTTATCATACATTTGTATTTTTGCTTGTAAATTTTCCTTTTGCCCCTTAAGTTTTTCTTCTTTATTAAGCTTTATATCCTTATTTGTTTTACAACATTCCATCTTACAATTAGCTGCCATATTACACTCTTTACAGCAATTCATTTTAGAATTAGATTTAACACTATTTTCCTTACATATTTTCATATCACATTTAGGTGTTACATTATTTAATGTCCCCGCAAAAACAGCACTTGGCGCTAATATTGCCATTGCCAGAGTTGTTGATAATATCATTTTTTTGTAATTTAACATATAATCCACTCCTCAAATAATTTGTATTAGTTATTTTGTCCATAAGTACATTATATTGGACAAATTTCGAATAATTATCTCAATATTATGTGGAATTATGTGATTATAGAATATTTTCCAGTAAATATTCTACAATTTTTTTAATAAATAAAAAAAGCCCTATAAAACCAATGTTTTATAGGGTATATCTACTTATTTTAACTATCTTCCGAAAGATGAGTTATTATTTTGTTGTTTTCTTGCTCTTCTACAATCAACACATCTTTGTGGTTCATTTTCGAATCCTTTTTCTTTGTAGAAAGCTTGTTCGCCCTCAGTGAATACGAATTCTTTTCCACAGTCTTTACAAATTAAGTTTTTGTCTTCCATTTTAAATATTCCTCCTTTTATTTGAAAATTAAGATCTAAATTTGATTAACAATAATTTCCTAAATAAAAGAGGATATGTTGTTTATCAGATTAGATTCTCTTATATAGTAATATAGAATTACTACTGCATACTTATATTAGCATATTTAAAAAGCTTGTACAATATAATTTTCACCATTTTAAGAATTTTTTTCATACGTTTTAGGACATGTAGTTAAAATGCAAAATTTCCATTTTCAAACACAGATACCTCTTTCCCATCTGCTGTAATACCAATTATTTGTAAGTCTTTTGTGCCAACCATAAAGTCTTCATGTACAAAAGAATCATTAACTTCTAACCCTACAAGTTCCTCATTACTTAAATTCTCACCGTTTTTTATACATACCGGATATGCCTTACCTAGAGCCAAATGACATGATGCATTTTCATCAAAAAGTGTGTTGTAAAATAATATATTAGAGTTTGATATTGGAGAATCATATGGCACTAATGCTACTTCACCAAGATAACATGATCCTTCATCAGTTTCAATTATACTCTTTAATATATCATAACCACTTTCTGCTTTGAAATCGACTACTCTTCCATTCTCAAAAGTAAGTGAGAATTTTTCAATTAAGTTTCCATTATAATTTAAAGGTTTAGAACTTACTACTGTACCATTAACTCCAGTTTTTTTAGGTAGTGTAAATACCTCTTCAGTAGGCATGTTCGCTATGAATTCTACACCGCCAGGAGTATAATCTGATCCTCCAAGCCATAAATGATTTTCTGGAAGTTCAATTTTTAGATTCGTGCCCAATGAATTCTTATATTGTAGATATTTAAAATTATTCATATTTAAATAATCCATACTTTTCTTTAGATTTGCTTTATGAGTTTCCCATGAAGCAACAGGATCTTCGGTATCCACTCTCACTGTTTTAAATATGGCATTCCAAAGTTTTTCCATTGCTTCGCTCTCTGATAATCCCGGGAAAACTTTATTTGCCCAGGCTTGTGTTGGAATAGAAGCAACGCACCAAACATTTTTATTACTCATCATTCGATCCCTGTATTCTTTTATTGCATTACTTGCAGCTTTATTTGATTTTGACAATCTGGCAGGATTAACGTCCTTCATAAGCTCCGGGTCAGAGGCTGATATGCTTAAGAAAGCAGCTCCCTTTCTCGCACTTGACACATAAAAATCTTTTTGCCAATCTGGATATTCTGAAAATATCTCTTCAGGAGCAAACGTGAATTTGATTTTTGTAGATAATTCATCCCTCCAAGTTACTACTACCTCTCTAGCACCTTCTATGTATGCTATTCTAGAAACAATTCTAGTAAAAGCAGCACACTCAATAGGAGAATTAATTACAAGTGTTTGATTCTTCTGGATATTAATTCCTGTCTTTACCAATAAAAGAGCATATTTCTCTAATAATTTATTATCCATAATATATCTTTAGCGGATAAGTACACAATACCCAAATCCACTAAATACTCACTTCCTTTATATATCTCGTGTACAAGGTATAAGGCCCCTTGTCGTGGCTAAGTTTATGCATAGACTACGTTTGCACCATTCTAATATATTATCTATAACTCTTAAGAAAATTATACCATAAAAAGTTATTCAATAAAAATACTATAAATAATTATTTGAATATATTTAGATATTAGGTTATTATTTACATAAAATATATTAATATCCATAAATAAAAAAGGAGTGAGTAATATCACAACTGCAGTATTATTTTTTTCAAGAACAGGTACTAGTGAAAGAATAGCAACAAAAATAGCTGACGGCTTAGGAATTTCACCTATTCAAATTACTGATGATAAAAATTGGAATGGACCCTTGGGCTTTATAAAAGGAGGCTACTACGCTTCAACTAATAAACGTGTAAATATTAAAGTTAACGGTAATTATAAAGATGTTGATCAATATATTGTTGTATCACCACTGTGGGCAGGAAGACCTGCACCTGCAATATGTGAATTTTTAAAACAAGTACCAGTTAACAAAGTAAATTTAGTCTTAACTTGTAATGGTAGTGATATTGAAAGTGCCTTCACAAAATATGAAAATGCTATAGGGAAATTAAAAGGACGTTTCGGAATTGTTAAGCGCTTAAAAGACGAAGATAAACGCATTAAAGGTATAATCCAAATTGATAAATAATTGCCTTAACCACAGCAATATTATCTTAAAACTATGAAAATATATTCTCATAGTTTTAAGTAATTATTAAGAGTTTTCTAACTTAACTTTACTACTATGTAATCTTGAAAAAGTTAAAATTGCTCCAATTAAACAAATAATTGCTGCAGTTATATATACAATTCTCATTCCATATATAAATGCATCATTTCGTCCCACTATATAATTAGTTACACGGTATCCAATTTTATAACTCATTCTATTATACAAAAGTGCAGTTGATAGAGCTATTCCACATACCATTCCAAGGTTTCTTACAAGTCCATTAATACTTCCCGCAATGCCTAACTTATCTTTTGGCACTGTGGACATTATTAAGGAATTATTAGGTGACTGAAATAGCCCATTACCAATTGTCATAACGACTATATAAAACACCATACTCATTAGACTTCTTTGCTCATTTAAAGTTGACATTAAAAGCAACCCCAAACCTGTAACCAAAAGTCCTATAAAAGTTAGAATCTCAGATCCTATTTTGTCTGACATATGCCCACTTATAGGTGCAACTACTGACAAAACTAAAGGGGATACCATAAGTATTAATCCAGTAAATGAAGGTGAATACTTAAGCACATCTTGAAGATAAAAGGGTTGGATAATAACCGAACAAAACATTGCTACAAAAGATATAAATCCACAAAATATAGAAAGTGAAAATAATTTATTCTCAAATATTTTTAACTCTAATAAAGGATTTTTACGTTTCTTCTCCACAAATATAAATGTTATGAATGAAACAATTGATAATAAAAATCCTGTCAAAATTATAGGATGTGTAAATCCAATTTCTTGACCCTTACCCAAAGCTACAAATAGAGGAATTATAGTAAATGCAAATAGTACTGCTCCATATACATCCAATTTAAACTTTTCTGTTTTATTCGCTTTAGGAAGTATTTTTATTCCATAAAATAAAGTTATTATTCCTATTGGGATATTTATTAAAAATATATATTCCCAACTGGTGGCATCGACTATAAATCCTCCAAGTGCTGGACCTGCCATTGCACCAAGTGCCACAAAAGTTCCTGTAATCCCAAGGGCCCTCCCTCTCTCCTTTGATGGAAATACTCCTGTTATAATTCCTTGACTATTTGCCATAGTAGCTGCAGCCCCTATCGCCTGCACAACTCTCGCTAAAACCAAAACTGTAAGGGAACTTGTTATTCCACAAAACAAAGAGCCCATAGTGAACAAGGCTATTCCAAACTTGAATACCTTCGTTTTACCAAGCATATCCCCTAATCTACCAAAAACTAATATTGCTGCCGAGATAACAATCAAGTAACTTGTTACTACCAGTTGAATGCCTGCTGATGTTACATGAAGTGCTTTAGCCATTACAGGTAAAGCTACGTTTACAATACTACTATCCAAAGTACACATAAAAGTTACCATTACAACTATAAACAAAATTATCCATCTATTTTTAAAATTATTATTTTCTACTGAATCCATTTTTATTCTCCTCTTATCCTTGTATTTTCATATTTTTCATATTATTTAAAATCTTATTCAAAGAATCCATCGTAATTTTCTTTTCATCCTCATTTAAATCTTTTGTTATTAATTCCACCAACTTATGTATTTGATCAAGTACTTTGGGGATTATAACCTTAGCCTTTTGCGTTAAATATAACTTATAAGCCCTAGAGTCAGCTTCATCTTTATTCCTATCTATGTATCCAAGATAAATAAGTTTTGTTATAGTTCTAGCTGACATTGCCTTATCACAACCTATTTCTTCACTTATTTTATTTTGGCTAATACCTTCATTTCCCCTCAATTTAAGTAAATACGGATATGATCCACTGCTTAATTCATATTCTTTTAGCACCTTATCTAAATGAGTCTGTGTATTTCTTAAAATTTGATTATTAAGTTTAAGAAGGTACATTATGTCTTCGTCCAAAATACAACACCCCTTATATAAAATGAATTTTTTCGTTTTAGTTGACACGTAAACTTTATTATAATAAAATTTCGTTGACTTGTCAACCATTTAACTACTCATGCCTTATAATATCACTCTTATCTATCTTTGCTTGCTAAAAAGATTTACTAGCATATAGAAACTATTATTTAAATTCTAAAAATCAGTAACATAAAATCTCATATAACATAATTATATTATGTATGAAAATTAATATGTAAGGAGAAATTCATGAAAAAATATGCGATGAATAAAATGAGATATAAGGATATGATGGTAATGAATTCTATGAACTATTCTGTTCCAATGGTGAATCCTATAACGAAGATGGAACCTATGATGAAAATGGATCCCATGATGAAGATGGAACCTACGATGAAAATGGATCCCACGATGAAAATGGATCCTATGATGAAGATGGAACCTACGATGAAAATGGATCCCACGATGAAAATGGATCCCACGATGAAAATGGATCCTATGATGAAAATGGATCCTATGATGAAAATGGATCCCACGATGAAAATGGATCCTATGATGAAAATGGATCCCACGATGAAAATGGATCCTATGATGAAAATGGATCCTATGATGAAAATGGATCCTATGATGAAAATGGCACAAATGAATCCTATGATGTATATGATGCAGATGAGCCAGATGATGCAAATGATGCAAATACACCCCATGATGTATATAATGCATATGATGCAGATGAACCACATGATGAGCCAGATGATGGGTATGAGCCCAATGATGCCTATGATGCCCACTTATAATAAATATGACATGGAAGAATAACTTTCTACTTAAAATTTCATAAGTTATAAGATTATATAATCCAATGTTATACTTAAAATACATTGGGTTGTTTTTATTTGTTTAGGATAATATCTATATAATAGAAAATAAAAATAGTTGAGGCAGATAGTTTATCTATCTACCTTACTTTTATATGTTTATACATTTAACGTCACTAATAATACCATATTATTGTATAACATCTCTCATTTTTTAAATTTATACCCTAGGCTTTAAACATGCATCATATTGGTCCGTTTCAAGCGCCTTTGCTTTCTATCTTAACTTTTATCAGTTCTTTAAGTCTACTATTTATTCTACTATGATATAATTAAATTTAAAAGTGTATTTGATAAGGAGTGTATAAAATGTGTGAAAAACAAAAGATGCTAAATGGTGAAATCTATAACGCATATGATAAAGATTTAGTACTTTTAAGAAATAAAGCAAGGCATCTTACAAAATTATATAATAATACTGACCCAGAAGATGCAATCGATAGAATAACTATTTTAAAAAAATTATTTGGAAAAATAGGTGGAAATTTTGAAATAGAACCTCCTTTTAATTGTGATTATGGGACTAATATTCACATTGGAGAAGCCTTCTATGCTAATTTTAATTTTTTAGTTTTAGATGATGGACTTGTAAAAATAGGAGATAATGTATTAATTGCTCCTAATGTAAGCATATATACTGCAACTCATCTACTTGATCCTAAGTTAAGACCTAAAAATGCCGATTATACAAAAGCTGTGACTATAGGAAACAATGTATGGATTGGCGGTGGCTGTATAATAAATCCTGGCATAACTATTGGTGATAATTCTGTAATAGGTTCTGGAAGCGTTGTTACAAAGGATATTCCAGCTAATGTTGTAGCTGTAGGAAACCCTTGTAGAATACTAAAAAAAATTGATTAGTATTCTAAAAAAGAAGGAGGTTAAACTACTGAAATATATTTCAGTAGTTTAACCTCTTTTTTTAAACTTTGCTTAATCAGTTGGATGGTTATATATCATCCTGTCGTACACATGGTTAAATCCCATTTTACGATAAAGATTTTTAGCCCGTTTGTTATCAAGATCTACATGAAGGGACAAATTACCATCTGTTAGTTCAATTGCACGTCCTATCAGTTCAGATGCCACTCCACGACCTTTATTACCTGGCTTAACACCAATATATGCTAGGTGATAAGTTGGAATAAATCTTTCAAACCCCATATTTACTACAATACATATACCTTGTTCTTCACCATTTCGTTTCGCTATTAACAAAAAGCCTTCCTTCATAGCTTTTTCTATAGCATCCACTGTCTCTCCTACTGAATCATTATAAGTAGATAACCAATCCCGCGTCATTTCGAGTAACTCTTCTTTGTTTTTATCATTAAAGCTTTTAATCTCACAGACTTCAATTTCACTTCTTGCATCATTTAAAATAATTAAATGTTTTCCATTCTTTAGCTTCCCTTGCTCAGCATTTTTAATAAATGCTGCCATTGCATATGATTCCTTCCTTGAAACCATAACACCTTCAAGTTCTCGCAGCATGTTAGCTGCATTTTTTAAATCAATTTCTTCAATTCCAATCATTTCAGCACGTGTATCCATAATTATTTTCTCAACAGTTGCAACTATCCCTGTATGATCATCTTCCATATATAAATTAGGTTTTTCAGAATCTTTATCCTTACTTTTAATCCCACCAATTTGCATTTTCCTAACGTACTCATCCAATGAATCCTTCCACGACGGGTTTGAACCACATATTAATTCAGGTAACATACCTAATTCCTCATGTACCCAACTTTTAATTAATCCACTATAAACACTTGAAAGTGTATATCCAAGTCCTAGTTGAATTGTGATTGTATCGACCTTAAAATCCATACGTTCTAGGCACTCTCTTGCCATATCCTCTAATACAAGATGACTAATAATATTGTTTAAATTCCATTCGCACATCAAATACATGTTGTTTTTTTCTGCAATTTCTTTTAAATTTGAGCGCGTAATTGTATCCTTTTTATCCCGCATATCATATAAAATAGATTTATCTATTCTAGAAATTTTCCATTTTTCTTGTTTAAATAGAGGAACCTTAATCTCAAGTTCATTTAATTTTGCAAATAACATAACAGATTGTATGTAACACTCAGACCCATCAACTAAAATCTTTTTAAATCCATTAGCAATAGCATCCTTCACTAAAACTTCTGATATACGATCATATTTGTGTCCTGATGGATTAGCCCCTTCAAGTTTTAGATATATTTCCGATATACCCAATGCCTTCTCTAATTTTTTTGCTCTCATTAACGGCGTTCTTCCACTTTTTCGCATAATCTCTCCTTCAACACTTAATTGTAATTAAATTCAAAAAACACTCCAACTTTTAAAACCTTTAGAGTTAGAGTGCCCATTTAATTAATCTATAATTATTTATATTATAACATTCTAGGTTTAAATCAGCAAATATCATTAATTTATCTTAACATATGCTTATCAAAGATTAAAATATAATCAAAATTTAGCTTCTCGTTAATAAAAGTATTGAATTTTTTGTCGATTGATATATACTTATATTTGCAAAGTAATATAGATTTAATAACAACATTGTTAGGGGGAAAAACATGTCAGAAAAATTAAAAAATATTAAACATTTGACATTAGTATCATTAGTTTTAATGATTTTTACTTCAGTTTACGGATTTAACAACATCCCAAGGTCATTTTATAAAATGGGATATGCAGCTATTCCTTGGTACATCTTATCAGGAATAACATTTTTTATACCATTTGCTTTCATGATGGCTGAGTTTGGTGCTGCTTTTAAAGATTCTAAGGGAGGAATTTACTCATGGATGGAGAAATCAGTAGGAGCTAAGTTTGCTTTCATGGCAACATTTATGTGGTACTCATCTTATGTAATTTGGATGGTTAATGTTGCATCTACCGTTTGGGTTCCAATATCAAACGCAATATTTGGTAAAGATATGACACAGACTTGGGCATTATTTGGTATAACTGGATTAACTGGTCCTAAAACCTTAGGAATACTTGGAATATTTTGGATATTATTTGTTACATTTGTATCCACCAAGGGATTAGATAAAATTAAAAAGGTAACTTCAATAGGTGGCAGTGCAGTTGCAGCGTTAAACATAGTTTTATTTATTGGTGCTATACTAGTATTTATAGGAACTCATGGTCATTTAGCTCAACCAATAGTTGGAATTAGTTCGTTCATAGATTCACCAAATCCTAAATTTGTCGGGAATATACTTCAATCTTTTGCCTTTGTAGTATTTGCAATATTTGCTTATGGTGGTATAGAAGTTATTGGCGGACTTGTTGACGAAACAGAAAATGCTGAAAAGAATTTTCCAAAAGGTGTTATTATTTCAGCGATTGTCATTTCCATAGGATACTCACTTGGAATATTCCTTGTTGGTATATTCACTAATTGGTCAATTGTTATGGACGATAAAAGCGTTAACTTAGCTAATTGTGGTTATGTAGTAATGTCTAACCTAGGATACTCTCTTGGTAATGCTTTCGGAGCAAGCAATGCAACAAGTATAGCTATGGGCCATGGTGTAGCTAGATTCGTTGGTCTTTCAATGTTTTTAGCTTTGTCAGGTGCTTTCTTCACATTGATGTTTGCTCCATTAAAACAATTAATTGAAGGTACACCACCTAAATTATGGCCTGGTAAAATGGGAGAAATGAAAAACGGAATGCCACAAAATGCTATGTGGATTCAGGCGGCAATAGTTTGTATTTTAATTTTCCTTGTTTCTGTTATTGGTGGAGATTCTATGAAAAAGTTCATCGATATATTAGTTTCAATGACTAACGTAGCTATGACTCTTCCATACATGTTTATAGCATTTGCTTTTGCACCATTCAAGAAAAACAAATCTATTATTAAACCTTTTGAAATGTTTAAAACTTACAAGAGTGCTGTCACATGGACAGTAATTGTTATGTTTACTGTTGGATTTGCAAATTTTTTCTCTATAATACAACCAGCATTAGATGGAGATATGATGACAACAATTTGGAGTATAGCTGGACCTGTAGTCTTTGCATTAATTGCATGGATAATGTATTGGGCATATGAAATCAAATATGTGAATAAATAATAAAACGCAAAAAGATAATTTCTATATTTTTAGAAATTATCTTTTTTGTGTTTTTGTGAACATCCTCAGTAAATTTGTCACTTTATTAAATCGACAAATTCACCATCTACGATTTTCTTTAATAAATTCGGATTTATTTCTATTTGAAATCCTATTTTTCCAGCACTTACAATTATCGTATCCATTTCAAGTGCTCCTTTGTCAATAAATGTTTTATACTTTTTTTTCATACCTATGGGGGAACACCCACCTCTAATATATCCTGTACATTTCTGTAAATCCCTAAGATCTAACATTTCTATGCTTTTTTCATTAGTTACTCTAGCTACTTTTTTAAAATCGATTTCCTCTCTAACCAGAATCACAATAACGTAAATTTCTTTAGAATTTGCATGTGTCACTATGGTTTTATAGAGATATTTTTCATCTCTACCTATCTTCTTCGCCACAGATACCCCATCTACTTTATCATCCTTAACCTCATAGGTCATAACATCATATTTTACACTCATTTTATCTAAAATACGCATAACATTTGTTTTTATCATTGTTATCCCCTTCGTTTAAATTTATTTACAACAGAAATTAGTCCACGTTCTCTTCATAATATTCTCTTTATGTATCCTCTGCACTCTTAACATAAATATGATATTTACTATTCCATAAACAAATATAATTCATATTAAAAAACTGCCAAAATATTTCAGCAGTTTTTTTAGAATATAATTGAAAATTTACTTGTAATACTTAATATTATTTAGTAATACTTTAATATCCGTAATTATATCTTCTTCCTCCAAGTAAACTTCCGATAATTAGTATTCTAGCTATATCTCCAATTCCGCCACCACTACCAAAACGGCGTCTTCGTCTCATACTATCATCGTCATCTCTACAACTGTCTTCTGCTTCTGCCTCTTCTTCACTCCTATAATGTTCTTTATACTTATCAGATATCTCCTTGCAAATACAATCCATTTCATCCTTGCTAGGGCAATACTTTTTTCCATGCTTCGCTACCATCATATCACAATGATGTTTTACCATTGGGTATATTTTAATATAAATCTTTGGATACATGTTTTTTAAATCCTCATCACTTTCCTCTTCGTCATCACACATAGGCATATTCATCATTGGCATGTTCATCATTGACATATTTTCCATGGGCATGTTCATCATCTGCATATTCTCCATTGACATATTTTCCATTGGCATATTCATCATCTGCATATCTTCCATTGACATATTCTCCATTGGCATATTCATCATAGGCATATTCATCATGGGCATATTCATCATGGGCATATTCATCATGGGCATATTCATCATGGGCATACACTGTCCAAGGTTTTCACAATTTTTACAACGATAATCGTACATAAGTACCTCCAAAATAATATTTATACTTTATATTATTCTATTTTCATTCATTTGTTACAATGAATAAACACCGTAAACATCTTATCACAAATAAAATAGAGGAATGATGTTGCATTAATTTGCTTATATATTATTTGACTAAATCCATTACATCTCTGCGTATGCTTTGTGGAAATTTCTTTGTAGATTCACCCATTTGCTGATTCTACATTCATGCTATGAATATTTGACTCGATTTTTGCCCCTTCCATAGTATATTCCCCTAACCTCTTTATGTTTTGTTTATCTTGAAAAATCATTAATTTCATATTTTTGTTTGTATTGAAGTTTTGTAATTTTTTAACATGCTCAGAAGTTAATTGTGTTAACTTGTATGCCGCCCTATTTGTATCTGGTAAGAACATATAATCATACAAGGAAATGTTTTTAGGTTCAATCTTTGATAATGTTATTTTAGCCACCGGTTTTCTGTTCATGCTATCTACAAGATTTCGTTCATCATACTCTCCATCTGGGAAAAGCACAATATTAGTTTTATATCCTAGTTTTTCTCCTCCAACCCTCACATACTCAAGAAACGTTCCTTGAGTAATCATAGTCTGCCTTGCAAAAGGATCCACTTTTTTTGACAGACGTCCACTGTCGCAAAACAAGTAAAAAGCATTTTTATCGGTATCTAATTTTATTTTCCAGGGCTGCATGTTGTGACCATTTGCCGCTAAAAGTCCATCAGCTGAAAGTTGAATTCTTGGATCATTAAATTTTTGCGAATAATTCTTCTGCCATGGTTCCAAATATTTCGGTTTAAGAAAAACACCACTCGCTATTAATAGAATAAGAAAACATAGAATTAACAGAAAAATAATACCTATAAATACAATTCTCAACCTACTTTTCAAACTTTTATTTTCAATGTTACCCCCCCCCCATATAATAATTTACAAAAGTACATTTATACATACATAATATTACACATATCAAAATGTATATTAGCATAACTAATAGTTTAATTGGTTAAACATCTGTTAAATTTGAGTTAAATAGGTATAATATTAAACTATGAAATGTTTTATATGCTCCGCTTATATTCTAACAACAACAAAACTACCAAAATAAATATTTCAGTAGCTTCTCTTGTATTAAAAAATTAATTGTTTGCTATATGCTTTGATTTTTCTAATTTTTCTTCTGCAGCTACTGTAAAATGTGGTATATTTACAGTAAACCAATTATATATACTAATTATTTCTGAAAATGCCTTATCAGAAATGTTTTCTTTTAAAAGTTGCCTCCATGTCTCTAATTGCACGTTCCAATAGTTCGTGCTAAACCCTCTGCTCATATATGCGCGAAAAACCCATAAAGTTGTATCTACCAAAGTTTCTGAATTCGGTGTTTGAAGTATAGATGCAACAAAACGCAAATGATTATTATGATTATCTTTCATCATTGTAATATTTTTTTCACCGCCAATAAGTTCAAATATATCATCTCTTTTAAGGATACTAGCATTCATTTTAGCGACTAATAACTCCGTTTTGTCCACATATTCTTTTATTGAATCTTCACTAACTCTTGCTATTTTATCCGCGCTTTTTATAAGTGTACTCTTTGCAAATATTCCCTTTCCCATTCTAAACACATCCCTCTCAATATCTAGTGTAATACACACTACACCAATTGATTTTACTTTATCTATACATAAACTACATATAAACTATGTTATTTATAATTAAAATAGTAGTGATTATAATTAATATGCAATATAAGAATATTTTGAAATAACTGTTGTTAACCCTATGTTTATAAACCAACAATTAAGTGAGCCATAATTTCATCAAAATTTTCATAAAATTTCGCAATATGTATTCCATCTACCAGTGCATGATTTACCAATATGGTTGTAGGCATTAATATTCTATCATTTTGTCTAAAATAACGTCCAAATGTAATACGCGGATTACAGTCAGATGGACTGGGTACAGGCTGTATAATCGCAGTATAAGTAATCCATGGTAAGCATGATACAAAAAACAATGAATCTACTTTATTTCCATCAACCGTAATACCTTTTGTTTTTGATAAACTTTGTCTCTCTTCAGCGTATTCTAAAAATTTTTTACAATTCATAGAAGAATTCAGTTCACAATAACAATAAGTTCCATCTTCTAATGCAACCGTATGAGATGTATTACAATGTGAATATTCAATTATACTATCGCCATCAATCCTTCTTCTAAATTCAGGTATTTTATTTGATGCATTTGCTGTTATATAAAGTATGGTTAAAAAAAAAGGCAGTTTTTTTCTTTTAATCACATTAAATAAAGAAGTAATATCAATATTAACGGTTGCTCCAACATAAGGATATGCCATATTTCTAAAATATTCAAAATGAGCTTTTCGTGGATAAGAATTCATATCAATTTTTTTAATATTCATATTTTCACCTCTAATTATAAAAAAATCAAATCAGGTTTTACTATTTCACAAAATCTAACTAATTCATCATTTTCTCACATTGGAATCTATTTCCTTTTATAAGAGAGTCAAAAAAGTCATTCTCATATTGTTTCAAATTCTCCATTTAATAATGCCTCCACAATTAAAATAATTCTATTAGTAATTTTATGAATATATATCAGAAAATTCTATATTCATTTTATCTACATAACTTGGACCAATATTATCTCCACTTTTTTCCTTAGTTTCATTCATTCTTATAATTGGGAGTTTGATTATAAAGTTACTGCCCACGCCATAATTACTTTCTAAAGTGATTTTGCCTCCATGCATTTCTACAAAGGATTTAACTAAAGCGAGCCCTATACCACTTCCTTCACTATTTCTATGCGAGGTATCATCAACTTGTAAAAATCTTTCAAATATCTTTTTTTTGTTCTCCGGCGCTATTCCAATACCATTATCCTTAATTGAAATAATTATAAAGTCCTTTTTATCGAAAATATTCACAGTTATCTTTCCACCTGGATCTGTAAATTTTGTCGCATTAGAGAGCAAATTAAATATTATAGTTTCTATTTTATTTGGATCACATGCTATAATTTTTTCTTCTACATCCGTGTCAAATATAAGTTTAATCCCTTTACTTTCAACGAATGTTACCACCGATAAAGTTATATCCTCAACTATCTTTACAATGTCTACATTTCTTTTTACCGTATTTATAAATCCCGAATCTATTTTAGTTATGTCTATCAAATTATTTATAAGTCGAATTAGTCTGTAACTATTCTGCTTCATCATCCCATTATATCTATGCAACTTTTCCTTTATATCTGGTATTTCTACATCCTCAATAACAATATTTGTCATTTGGAGTGCTGTTACTATTACATTTATAGGTGTCTTTAACTCATGAGAAATATTTGCTAAAAACTGTGATTTAACGTCGCTTGCATTCTCAGCCTCTTTTAATGCAACCCTAAGCTTACTTTCTGTTTCTTGAATTCTTAGCATTGATTTTACAATAGCAACAAGTACATGTGAATCAATTGGTTTTATAAGATAATTATCTGCTCCACATTCTAATCCATGAACCCAATCTTCATTTTTTGTATAATATGATGAAATACTAAGTACAGATATAAATTTCGTATTAATATTAGACTTAAGCTGATTACATACATCATAGCCTGTAATATCTGGCAAATTTACATCAAGTATAATTAAATTTGGCTTTTCAACATCTTTTTTTTTAAGGGCCTCTGCTCCTGTAGCCGCCTCTGTAGTTTCATAACCTGCCGCACTAAGTACTTTTGTTAAAATACATCTGCTAGTTGAGTCATCATCAACGATTAAAATCTTTATATTTTTAGTATCTTCCATAATTACACATTCCCTTCTATAATTTAAAACATATTCTATTTTTAATTTACATATTAAAAATATCATAGTACATTTATACAATTAATGTCATATATACCATCTTTATATACTTATATACACTTATATACATTCTATACCAATCATTTAATTCCTTCATTAATATGCTAATTTTTAATCGACAATTTGTTTTATTTGTATACATATTAGTACATGAAAATATTTTTTGACTATTGACAATATTCAATAAAAGCTTTATCATAACTTTAACAACTTAATAAGAAAACACTTATCAAGAGAGGTAGAGGGACTGACCCAATGAAGCCTCGGCAGCGGGTTCTTTTAGAATACTGTGCCAATTTCAGCAAATTTATTCTTGAAAGATAAGATGGCTATATTTGAAATATAAATTAACCCTCTTTTTTCTATAGAAGAGGTTATTTTTTTATCTAAATATAAGTGTATTTTAATTTACTAAAATAATCATTGAGAGAAGGCAATAACTTGAGCGTTGAAAGTGTACAAAAATTTTTTACTGAACATGGACTTGTAGATCCAGTATTTAAACTTGACGAATGTGGTGCTACTGTTGACCTTGCAGCTAAAACTTTAGGAGTTGAACCAGAGCTTATCGCAAAAACATTATCATTTCGTCTAAAAGACAGAGATATTTTAATTGTTACTAAAGGTGACGCACGAATAGATAATAGAAAATATAAAGACTTTTTCAAAACAAAGGCCAAAATGCTAGATCACGACGAAGTTGCGCAAATAACAGGTCATCCTGTAGGTGGAGTATGTCCATTTGGACTCGCAAGTCCTATTGAAGTATATATCGATGTGTCACTAAATACATACGAATATGTTTACCCCGCAGCTGGTTCAGCCTTTACAGCCCTTAAAATAAGGCCGCAAGATATGCAAGAATTAACTAAGGCTGAATTTATCGATGTTTGTAAATAAAGTGGATCAATTGAAACTAAAGGCGAAAAATATATATTGACATTTATATTTATGAGCCATATACTAAGCACTAACAACTTATCAAGAGAGGCAGAGGGACTGGCCCGATGATGCCCGACAACCAGCATTTTAACATAATGCAATGGTGTCAATTCCATCAGATTGTAAAATCTGAAAGATAAGGAAGATAGCAAATTTTATTATACAATTTTATTGTTTATTAAAGTTAATCATGCTGCTTTCCTAATAGGAGAGTTGCTTTTTTTTTAATATCGTACCTTTTTTATAAGTTAATATATTAGTATAATTTTTAAAAAACTTCGCGTATAAATAACAAATATATATTTATAGTATGTATCAATAAATTCAAAAAATAATATTAAAGAGGAGAATTAAAATGAGTGAGAGAAAATTAAGCTTTGAAACATTACAAGTACATGCAGGTCAGGTACCTGACCCTACTACAGGTTCAAGAGCAGTTCCAATTTATCAAACATCATCTTTCGTCTTTAAAAATGCAGACCATGCTGCAAACTTATTTCAATTAAAAGAACCAGGAAATGTATATGCAAGAATAATGAACCCAACTACTGATGTATTTGAAAAGAGAGTAGCAGCTCTAGAAGGTGGCGTTGCTGGACTTGCTACAGCCTCAGGACTAGCAGCCATATTCTATGCAATACTTAATGTAGCTAGCTGTGGTGATGAAATCGTAACTGCAAGTACGCTATATGGTGGTACTTATGAATTATTTAATGTGACACTTAGAAAACTTGGAATTAACGTAATATTTGTTGACCCAGATGATCCTGAAAATTTTAGAAAAGCAATAACTAGCAAAACAAAAGCACTCTACGGTGAAACAATAGGAAATCCAAAAATAAATATTTTAGATATAGAAGCAGTAGCAAAGATTGCACACGAAAATAAAATACCCCTTATTATTGACAGTACATTTGCAACTCCTTTCCTATGTCGTCCAATTGAGTTTGGAGCAGATGTAGTTATCCACTCTGCAACAAAATTTATCGGAGGACACGGTACTACTATTGGTGGAATTATAGTTGATGGTGGTAAATTTGATTGGAGGGCAAGCGGTAAATTTCCAGATTTTACAACGCCCGATAAAAGTTACAATGGGCTCGTATATGCAGACCTAGGTGCACCAGCATTTGCTTTAAAGGCTAGAGTTCAACTTCTAAGAAACACTGGTGCTACCCTTAGTCCTCAAAGTGCTTTCTTATTTCTTCAGGGACTCGAATCATTATCATTAAGAGTTGAGAGACATGTTTCAAACGCTAGAAAAGTAGTAGAATTTTTAAGTAACCATCCAAGTGTTTCATGGATAAATTATCCAGAACTCGAAGGAAGTAAATACAAAGATTTATCTAAAAAATATCTACCAAAGGGTGCAGGTTCAATATTTACTTTTGGAATAAAAGGTGGGCTTGAAGCTGGAAAGAAATTTATTAACAGTGTAGAGTTATTCTCACTACTCGCAAACGTTGCTGATGCAAAATCACTTGTAATTCACCCATCAAGCACAACTCATGCGGAGCTTAATGAAGAAGAACAAAAGGCGGCTGGAGTTACTACAGATTTAATAAGACTTTCAATCGGTGTAGAAGGTATTGATGACATTATATACGATTTAAATCAAGCACTAGAAAAATCAGTTAAATAGTTACAAAAATAACTTATGCATCTTACATATTATTTTATGAAAGATGCATTACCCTAAGGAGGATTTAGATGCCAATAAAAATACCCGACAATCTTCCAGCATATAAAACTCTAAATAAAGAAAATATTTTTACCATTACAGAGGACTGTGCATTTCATCAGGATATTAGACCATTAAAAATTATCATTTTGAACTTAATGCCTACAAAGATTGATACTGAAACGCAACTTCTAAGGCTACTTGGTAACTCACCACTTCAGATTGATATAGTACTCCTTCATCCTGAAAGTCATGACAGCAAAAATATATCACCAGAACATTTAATTAAATTTTACAATACTTTTGATGAAATAAAGGATTCTAAATTTGACGGAATGATAATAACAGGAGCACCTATTGAAAATGTTCCTTTTGAAGAAGTAGATTACTGGGATGAGCTAAAAAAAATTATGGAATGGAGCGTGCGCAATGTATTCTCTACCTTGCATATTTGTTGGGGTGCTCAAGCTGGGCTTTATTATCATTATGGAGTTCAAAAACATAAACTTTGCGAAAAACTGTTTGGAGTATTTAAACATACGGCAACGGAGCAGAATGTTAGGCTTTTGACAGGATTCGATGATGAATTTTATGTTCCTCATTCAAGGCATAGCGAAATAAGAAAAACTGATATTGATAAAATAGATGAACTTAAGATTATATCACAATCAGAGGAATCAGGAATTTACATTGTATCAGCGAAAAAAGGACGTCAAATCTTTATAACCGGACATTCAGAGTATGATCCACTAACACTAAAAAACGAATATGATAGAGATATCGCAAATGGCTTAAATATAAAGGTACCAAAGAATTATTATCCACAAGATGATCCAACTAAAATGCCTATAGTAAAATGGAGAGGTCATTCAAGCCTGCTCTTTTCAAATTGGTTAAATTATTATGTTTACCAAGAAACTCCATACAATTTGGTGTATATAGAATAACATATATAAAAGCGGTCCCCATAATTTATGGAGCCGCTTTTATTATTAAAATATATTAAATAACGTTTAATTACTTTCTAAAATACTTTTAAACTTCTTTCACAATCTCATCGTACCCTCTTCTATATGCTCTTGGGTAAAGTGTATTACTCTCATCTAAGTGACCAAGTGAAATTAGCATTACTACAGTCTTATTTTCATCAAGTTCAAATTCTTTTCGTACTCCCTCAAAATCCATACCACTCATTGCATGAGAATCAACTCCAAGACTCTTAGCCGCATACATTATAGACATTGCGAGTAACCCTGCATTACTTTCAGCAAATTTTAATTTATTTTCGTTAGATGTACCATATAAGCCAGCTGCCATTCCTTGTGTACCTGCTAATTTCTCTTTATCTCCACCCATTAACTTTAACATATCCTGCCATGTAGGGTTTGATGGTTCATATCCTGTTTTATTACCTACTATAATTAAAGTAACTGGAGCTTCTAATATCTTAGGCTGAGCTGCAAATTTATGCAATCTTTCTTTACCTTCTTTAGATTTCACAGCTATAATCTCCCAAGGTTGAAGATTAAATGCTGATGGTGCGAGTACCGCAAGATTAATTATATCCTTAAGTAAGCCAGCGTCTACACCCTTATTCGTATCAAAAAAATTAATAGCTCTTCTACCTTCATAAACTTCTTTTAAATTCATTTAAATTCCCCCAATTTCTTTTTATTAATTATGTTATCTATTAGTAACAATTATTACCTACTTTATATTATCATAATATTACTATATGCTGAATGTGTCAAGTAGATAATCTAATTATTTTACTATAATATACTGATAACACTATTTATTGTATTAAAAATTTCTATATGTAGAACTAATATTTTTCTCTTATCTTTAGTAATCAAATAGAATATACCTAAAGGTTATATTGACATTTTCAAAATAATACTTATAATATACATATAGACCAGTCGTTATATTTTTTTTTAAGAAAGGGATCTGATTTGATGAAAAATAAAACTGATTCAAAAGAAAAAGTTCTTAAGGTAGCATCAATGCTTTTTCAAACTAAAGGTTATAATGCCACAGGCTTAAACGAAATTTTAAAAGAAAGTGGAACCCCAAAAGGTTCACTATATTACTATTTTCCTAACGGGAAAGAAGAGTTAGCTCTAGAGGCTATAAAACTTGCAAGTGAATCTATTAAAGCAAATTTACGAATTGTTCTTGCTAAGTATTCAAATCCGATTGAGGCCTTTCAAACCATTATTATGAACATAATGGAGGATTTAAAAATAGAAAGTAAATTAAAAGGCTTTTCTATAAGTCTGATAGCATTAGAAACCTATTTATCAAGTGAAACATTAAGACAAGCCTGTAGTGATTCGTTTTCCGATATACAAACCATGTATATTGAGAAGTTAATTCAAAGTGGATTTCAAAAGGAAATAGCAAGAAGCCTTGGAATATTCATTCAAATCATTATTGAAGGTGCTATTACAATATCCGTTACTCAAAAGAGTGATGAGATTTTTCTTACAGTTAGCAATCAAATAAAAGTTTTATTAGATCCTTATTTAAATGATAAGCATTATATTAAGAAAATTATATTCTAGAGGAGATTATATTTTATGAAAATTCAAGAAAATTATACCCAAGTAGCGAAAAATTATAATGCAAAAGCCATTATGATTGTGTTACTTATAGGAAGTTTTATAGCACTATTTAACGAAACAATACTTAATGTAGCATTCCCCACCTTAATGATTGAAATGCATATTACAGCAACTACTGCGCAATGGCTTACTACAGGTTATGTATTAGTAGTTGGAATTCTTGTACCAGTTACAGCTTTCCTTATTCACACCTTTACTACTAAGCAACTATTTTCAAGTGCAATGACATTGTTTTTGATAGGTACTATTATGGCTGTATTTTCTACATCCTTTAGTGCATTATTAATTTCAAGATTAATTCAAGCATCTGGTACAGGTATGCTTATCCCTATTTTAATGAATACTGCATTAGTCGTAAACCCTCCACAAAAACGTGGTTCAGCAATGGCGTTATGCATTTCTGTAATTACATTAGGTCCTGCACTTGGTCCCACGATTTCAGGTTTATTATTACAATATTTTGGTTGGCATTCATTATTCATATTATTAATTCCCATAATAATTGCTTGTATGGCTTGCGGTTATATATTTTTAGAAAACACATCAGTAATAACAAAACCAAAAATTGATTATTTATCTATTGTTTTATCAACCATAGGGTTTGCTGGATTTATATTTGCAATAAGTTCAGTAGGTACTGTACGTACATTAACTCTTTTCATTATTTTTGCAACTAGTTTTTTATCATTATTTTTGTTTAGTAAACGTCAATTATCATTAAAAGAGCCCATCCTCGAATTACGCTCATTTAAACATCCGGTGTTCACAATAGGTGTATTATTAATCGTAATAATGCAAATGTTACAGTTTTCAATGGGTATAATAATACCAATGCTATTACAAAATGGTATGAAAACATCATCATTTATATCAGGCCTTGCTTTACTACCTGCAATTCTTGTCATGGCCATATTAACCCCGTTTTTTGGTAACCTTTATGATAAAATAGGTGGCAGAATATTAATTTCAGTGGGTTTCGCAATAATATGCATTTCTACTTTTATGTTATCTCATATTACGCCACTAACTTCTTTATCAACAATTACTATTATATATTGTTTTATATGCATAGGAATAGCTATGTCAATGTCACCTAGCCAGACAAGTGCACTTAATGAATTATCACATAAAAATCAAGCAGATGGTGTCGCAATATTAAATACTGCAATGCAAATAGCTGGTGCTTTGGGTTCAGCTTTATTTTTAGGAATTATGAGTGCCTATCAAAATATTTACTTGAATAATGTAGGTAACCCAAATAATTCTAATAATCAAATAAATGCTCTATATAACGGGTTTACTCATTCTCTTACCATCGCTTCAATAATAGTAGCAATTGGTTTCATATTAACGTTACGTTTAAAACGTGATGCTAAAGGCTTTATTGAAAAAGAAGCTCAAGTTCGCTCGTAAATTAAAGTTTTCAAAATAGATAATCATTCTACCATTATATGAAAATCATTACAAAATGTAAAAGAGGCATAGCAAATTCTGCTATACCTCTTTTTAATTTAGAAACGGAAATCTCGTTTCCCTTCCTTAAGTTCTTCTAAATGCTTTGTTGCGATTTCTCGAACTTTTTCATTTTTAATGTTTGGAATTTCCTTTTTAATTACTGCTTCACCCTTTATCCTGGTATCATCAGAAGCATAATCCTCCAAATATTCTTTAAGTGTCATTAATGCATTAGGCTGACAGCAGTTTCCAATCTGACCCGCCTTTACAAGTTTCATAAAACGATCCCCTGTACGTCCTTCTCTATAACAAGCTGTGCAAAAGCTTGGAATATAACCAAGTCCTAATAGCCAGTTTACAATCTCATCTAACTTCCTTGTATCAGTTACTTCAAATTGTTTTGAATTATCTTCCTCAGATTCTGGCTCAGAGTATCCACCAACGCTTGTACATGAACCTCCACTTACCTGAGATATTCCGAGTTCTAGAACACGCTCACGGGTCTTTTGGGACTCACGAGTGGAAACAATCATACCTGTATATGGTACAGCAATACGAATAACAGCCACAATTTTTTCGAACATTTCATCAGAAATTGAATTTGAGAATGTATTAGGATCAATATCATCAGCAGGACAAATACGTGGAACGCTGATAGTATGTGGACCTACACCTTTTGCTGCCTCTAAATGCTCTGCGTGCATAAGTAAACCTACAAAGTCATAACGATACATATTTAAACCAAACAAAACTCCGATTCCAACATCATCAATGCCGCCTTCCATTGCACGATCCATGGCCTCAGTATGATATGCGTAATTGTGCTTTGGTCCCGTTGGATGAAGTTCTTCATAACTTTTCTTATTATAAGTTTCCTGGAAAAGTATGTAGGTACCAATACCAGCTTCTTTTAGCATCTTATATTCCTCTACAGTTGTTGCAGCAATATTTACATTTACACGCCTAATATCACCATTTTTATGCTTAATACTATAAATTGTTTTAATACTCTCTAAAATATATTCGATTGGGTTATTAATAGGATCTTCTCCTGATTCGAGTGCCAATCTCTTATGTCCCATATCCTGAAGTGCTATAACCTCTTTAGTGATTTCTTCTTGAGTTAACCTTTTACGATGTATTGTCTTGTTTTTAGAATGGTAAGGACAATATACGCATCCATTAATACAATAGTTTGATAAGTATAAAGGGGCAAAAATAACAATACGATTGCCATAAAATTTTTGTTTAATTTCTTTTGAAATTTTATACATTTTTTCATTTTCATCTTCCAAATCACATTCGAGTAGTACAGCAGCCTCCCTATGTGTTAATCCCTTACAATCCTTTGCACGTTCTATAAGACTATCAATTAATTCACGGTTTCTTTTATTTTCCTTAGCATAGGCAACGGTTGATAAAATTTCATTGTCATCAATAAATTCTGTTGCATTTTTAGACTTAGAATCATACATAACAAAATCTCCTTTTCATATAAAATAATTTATTTTTACTCAACTTGTGGTGGAACCTTGGAATAAATCGTTTTTGTATTTACGCCTGGAAGCATTCCTAGCTTACCTGATATGGCACTAATAACATCATTGGGTGCATCAACAACCACACTTATTACGGAAATATGACGTTTATGATATGGCAAGCCCATTCTACCTACAATATACTCACCATATTCGTGAAGTATAGAATTAAGCTTTGGTGCTGAATCTGTGTTTTCAACTATAATTCCAATTAAAGCAATTCTTGTTTCCATTAATTAAATCTCCTTAATAAATTAAACTATCCCTATACCTCTAAAGGCATAAGGATAGTTTTAAAATTAAAGAAACACCACTAAAGGCATGCTCTTTAAACCTATTGCAACTATTCTCTCGCCTTCTCATTCGGGACGAACCCTCATACCTTCAGAACGATATCTTTGTAAATATAATTCATTGTTTAATTTTTAACAAAATAAAAGATATTCCAGTTTTTCAATTGACCTAGAATACTTATACACTAACACTCTAGGTAATTAATTGCAAACTTTCATTTTGTTTAATGATATAAGTAGCATTTATACTAAATACTTAGGATTACTTGTAAATTGTAATATACTGTTATATAATTAAATAATAATAATAATAATAATAATATATGTGCTAGGGGTGCCTTATGGCTGAGATATGAATTTTAAATTCATTGACCCTTATACCTGATCTGGCTAATACCAGCGGAGGAAAGCGGTAATGATGTATAAATACATTAACTATATTCCTTTTGTGAATATAGTTTTTTTCGGTTTCGCCATAATACTTCTGTAGCACAATACGTGGAGGTTATACAAATGTCTTTTAATGAAAGAATCACTGAAATTACCAAAAGCCCTATAGCTCTTTTTGCGCTACTCGGAGTACTCATATTGATTTATGCTATTCTAAAAGTTAGAAAAATTAAATTTACTACTCAAATGATAACATTAGTTGGTATATCTATTGCATTATCTACTTCATTGCAATTCATTACAATTATTAAATTACCCCAAGGTGGTAGCGTAACTGCTGGAAGTATGGTTCCCATAGTACTAATAGCCTTATTTTATGGCCCCGAAGTCGGTTTTTTAACAGGCTTTTTATTTGGAATAATAAATTTTATAATGACCCCTTTTGCAGTCCACCCAGTACAGGTATTATTTGATTATCCTCTTCCTTTTATGGCTATTGGGATAGTCGGATACTTTAGATTCTTTAAAATTACTGGAATACTTATTGGTGTAATCTGTGCGATGCTAACAAGATTCGCATGCCATTTTATATCTGGGGTGGTATTCTTCGGTAGCTATGCTCCAAAGGGAACTTCCGTTTATTTATACTCCTTTTTATATAATGGATCATACATGGGTCTTGAAACTATAATTACTTGTATCGTTATTGCAATTTTACCTATAAAACGTTTGTCTAAGCTAGTCTTAAACAAAACTAGCTTAACCAAATTGTAAAAACTATTTATAAAAACCATTTAAAAAATAAATTATAAATCTTCTTTAACCAAATATAACAAGTTATTATCTACATTATAATAAAGTGGGGCTATCAAAATATTAGGATACTTTGTTCTAAGCCTTTTAGCCTCTTCAAGCACAAATTCTATTTCATTTCCTATCTCAAACATTGGAGCAAAGTTCATAAAATGATCTTCTGCTCTTTGTTTTTCCCATCCAACTATGTCAACAAGCCCTTGAATAAACTGTTCTCTTTTAGACATTAAATTAACCATTCCACAATGATTATGGGCAATAAGTGCAATTGTTTTAATTCCTCCAATAGCTATTGTATAGGAAACCTTAAATTCACTAAAACGTAGTGTTCCTCCACCAGAACGAATTATAAATGCAAAGTTGTTTGGTATATGAAGATATTTTCTGTTATCCATACACATTCCTATTAACATCTGGGGACTATTTACTTCATCATATGGTCTGAGCAAATCATGGTATTCTAACAAATCACTAATAGGTGTGTTTTTATATTTATCAAATATATCTTCTTTGGTATTAATCTTTACTAATCTATCCATATAAGTTATTCATCTCCTTCTTTCTAATTTAGCTTAATAGTCAGATTTCCTAATTAAATTTATTTCTGCCTTAACTGGTGGTTTAGAAACACTCTTTCCACGGACTGTTACCTTATCTACAGAAACATTAAGTTCTCTTGCTATTATAGCCTTTACTCTTATTTGGCAGAAATTTCCTTGGCAAGTCCCCATTCCCGCTCTTGTACGTCTTTTGATAGCATCTGTAGAGTTAATAGGGATATTTCTATGGATAGCATCAACAATTTCTGACTCTGTAACCTTCTCGCATCTGCATATTATATTTTTAGCTGGATCTTTGTCATCAACTTTCCCATCAAAATTTTTATCTTTCTTTATTACTATCCCTTTTCTATAAGGATTAAAATTATTCTTTAATGATAGGTTTGTTTCTAGCTGCTTAATTATATTTACCACCATCTCAGCTATTGCGGGTGATGATGTAAGCCCTGGAGAATCTATCCCCGCTACATTTATGAAGTTTTTAACTTTACTTTCCTCTATTATAAAATCTCCTGTGCTACTAGTAGCCCTTATACCTGAAAAAGTAGTTAACGCCCCTCTCACCTTAAAATCAGGTATGGACAATCTTGCAGTTTTTATAACCTCTTTTATTGTCTTCGTTGTAGTTGATACATCATCTGCATTATTTACTTCTTCTGCATTAGGTCCTATCATAAAATTACCGTAATAAGTTGTAGTTACTAGTATTCCTTTCCCTTTATCTGTTGGAACCTGGAAAATAACTGTATTTACAAGATGACCTTGCTCTTTTCCCATTAAAATATACTGCCCTCTCTTTGGTACTATTTTAAAATCATTTATCCCTACCATATTAGCTATTATATCGCTATGAAGCCCTGCGGCATTTATAACATATCTCGCTATAATATCTTCCTTATTAGTATGAACGATAAATTTATCCTCTAATTTTTCTATAGACGTTACTTCATTTTCAAGTTTAAGTTCTACACCATTAGTTATTGCATTTTCAACTAATGCAATTGTAAATTCATAAGGCGAGGTGACCCCAACACTTTTAGCATAAAGGGCTACCTTTACTTCATCATTTAAATTTGGCTCTATTTCCTTTAATCTCGCACCTCTTATAATTTCTAAATCATCACACCCAAGTTTTAGACCGTTCTCATAAAGTTCCTTAATTTTTTTATCATCACTATCGTCAAATCCAATTACTAAAGCTCCTGTTTTTCTGTATCCAAAATTTAATTCTTCCTCAAGCTTTCTGTACATTTTATTTCCTTTTCCGCATAGTTGTCCTTTTAATGTACCGTACTTTGCTGCATATCCACCATGAACTATCCCACTATTTGCTTTTGACGCTTTATTTGAAACGTCATCTTCTTTTTCTAAAATACATATTTTTAAATTATATTTTGAAAGTTCTCTTCCTATAGACGCACCAACTACTCCTGCCCCTATAATAATTACATCATACATAAAAATCACCCCTCAACATATTATTGATATTTATATTCTTTAATACTTAATCTTTATTAATATCTATTATAGTATAACTTTTTACATTATAATAGACATTTTCTCTAAAATAGTCTTTGTATATATAGGATGTATTTTAATAATAAGAACTGGAACATACAACGAAGTAAAATTTGAATATCATTAATAACTGTTTAATAGAAGGAAAACCAATATCAATATAGAATGTTATTAATATATTCGATTATAAATTATGGATGATGGAGGAGATATTAATTTGAAAAATAAGACAGTACTACTAATATGTATAATTACATCTTTAATTTTCACAATTGTAGGATGTGGCAAAAATACTAAGTCAATTACTACTAAAGAAGAAAAACCTTCTGTAAAAACTGTGCAAAAATACTTTTCACCCTATACTGGTGAGCAAGTAACAAAGGAAGTATTTGATAATATTGCAGTACTCGCAATAGTCGAAAACTCCGTAGATGCAAGACCTCAATCTGGATTAAATGATGCGGATATAGTTTATGAAACCATGGCCGAGGGTGGAATTCCTAGGTTCATTGCATTATTTCAAAAGGAAAGCCCCAAAAAAATTGGACCAATTAGAAGCGCTAGGGCTTATTTTTTAGATATTTCAAAGGAATATAATTTGCCTTTTGCTCATTGTGGAGGAAGCGAAGAAGCTCTCCTCAAAATAAATAGAGAAAAATTAATGAGTATGAACGAAATGACAAATGCCTCTACATACTGGAGGGATTCAATAAGGAAAGCTCCTCATAACCTTTATACTTCTACTGATAACTTAAGAGAACTTATCAAAAGTAAAAAATTTGCACACTCACCTACTTCAGTACTAAAATTTAATAAAAGCTATTGGGATAATACTAAACTAAATAAAGCATCTGATATATTTTTAAAAATGAACAAATATTATGACACTAGTTACACCTATAAAAATGGCCTTTACCTAAAAAGCATGGATGGAAAATCTTCAACTGATAAAGAAGATAATCTCCCACTAAGCGTTAAAAATGTAATTGTGCAAATAACCACCATTAAAATTCAAGCAGATGGAAATCATTTAGACATTAACCTTGTGGGTACAGGGGATGGTTATGTTATTAGCAATGGTAAATATGTTAAAATGCATTGGTCTAAAAAAACTTCCACTTCACAAACGCTGCTAACCGATGACGAAGGTAATAATTTACCTTTAAATCCAGGGAAAACTTGGTGGAATATTGTTGATAAAAGTACCATAGTGAATATAAAGTAACTTATAGAATTATTACTTAATATCTAGTAACCAAGTATATATTTCGTCATAACCTAATAGTACAATAATTCTAATTGGAGTAGCGGATGATTAATGTAACACTAACACCTCTCCACTATATATACCTTGTCTTCATTATTATAATAATATTTGCTATGGTGAAAAAGAAGGATATAACTCTTATATGTATATTAGGTATATTTATATTAGGAATCGCAGGTACAGGATCTATTTCGAAATCTACAATGGGAGTATTTAATAGTTTTGTTTATGCGACAAAAGAGCTAATGCCAACCATCTTCATAATATCCATCGTAACTGCGATGAGCAACACTCTCGTCGCTTCTGGCATAAATGACGAAATAGTGTCTCCTTTTAAGGGAGTCATTAAAAATTATTGGGTTGCTTATTGGGTTATCGGAATTGTTATGATGATTTTATCTTGGTTTTTCTGGCCATCACCAGCAGTAGCACTTGTGGGAGCACTATTTTTACCCATTGCTATAAAAGCTGGATTACCGGCCATGGGCGTTGCCATATCAATGAACTTATTTGGACATGGCATAGCACTATCTAGTGATTATATAATTCAAGCAGCTCCTAAACTTACTGCAGGTGGAGCTGGAATACCTATTGGGGATGTTATAACTGCAAGCATTCCGCTTGTAATTACAATGGGTTTAGTTACAACTCTCGTAGCCTTCTACTATCTACGACGTGATATTAAATCTGGTGTGCTTAATGATATTTCTAAATTTGAAGCATCGACAAGTACTTCAAAGGATACGATGCTTATATCCTCAAAAAGACTTAGAAGAATTCTAGCAATGCTTATCCTAGTGCTTTTCGCATCAGACATCTATATAATGTATACTTCAAAACTTCAAGGCGGTGATGCCACAGCTCTTATTGGAGGTACAGCTGTATTCGTATTAAGTCTAGTTTCAATATTTACCTATAAGGAAAATTCACTTGAAAAAATTACAGATAATCTTGTAAAAGGTCTACAATTTGGATTTAAGATATTTGGCATCGTCATTCCTATAGCTGCCTTCTTCTATTTAGGAGATTCAGCACTAAATGATATCTTTGGAAAAATACTTCCTCAAACTTCCAATGGAATTGTCAATGACTTGGGTATTGCACTGTCAAACTTAGTTCCAATGAACTCTATTGTTTCAGCTAGCACAATTACAATTGTAGGTGCAATTACCGGACTAGATGGTTCTGGTTTTTCCGGCATACCACTTGTTGGTTCTGTTGCTAGGATCTTCTCAACTGCGCTTGGCGGTGGTATAGCAACACTTACAGCACTAGGCCAAATAGCTGGAATATGGGTAGGTGGTGGAACAATCATTCCCTGGGCAGTAATACCCGTAGCTGCCATTTGTGGTGTGGATCCCTTTGAACTGGCTAAGAAAAACATTAAACCTGTAATTATAGGATTAGCAGTTACTACGATAGTTGCTATATTTATTATTTGATGTTTATTATTTGCTTATATAGTCATTAAAATACACATATAATTTTAAAAAAAGACTTACCCTAGCTAATCGCTAAGGCAAGTCTTTCTTTATGTTTAGTCTATATTTTTTTAGTTTCGTCCGGGATTTCTGATGGATTAGTTGTTTCTATATTTTCTGAATTAACAACATTTTGATCTACTTTATCAACACAAATTTCTTGAATACCACCAGCGCGAAGCTCAGTATTAGTTAAAACCATTAAACATTTTGAAACTTTATCACTGATTTTACTCAATCCTAATAGAAGTAATGCAACACCACCATATATACCAATCGGTTGGAGTATTCCTGGTAATAATTGTGATGTGATTAATGCCTTTCTTACGGTAGCAGCTGCATAACCTTGAGCTACAGCTTGACTAAAACTAGTTTTATACAAGTAGATATTAACAACTAATAGTGCAACCCCTAAGATTGCTACAACTATAGCAGCTACAAATAAAGTGATTGAAATAGCAGATTTTTTTGATACTTTTTTTACATTACTTTCCATAATAATTTGTCTCCATTCCGCCCTTAAAGGCTATATAATTATTTCATCTAATCGTTACCTAATATTATTAATTTTTAGTAATATTTCGGTATGATTGTTTATATTATTTTGAGGATCATTATGTAATTCCTCTGTATCTATTAGTAATAATAACAAATAATTGTTGCATTTAAGTGTCAATATTATGAACAGTTTATGACTAATTTCCAAGAAGGCTATGAAAATAGGTGTTTTACGTATAAAAAAATGTTCATATAAAATGAGAAGGAATAAAGGAATATTCTTAGAATATAGTATTATAAAGCAAAAAAATATTACAATAGGAGCTGATTTCATGAATTTTAATCTAACAGATGAACAAGAACTTATTAAAAACACTGTTCGAAAATTTGCTGAAACAAAAATTGAACCAATTGCCTTTCAGCTGGATGAAAAAAATATTTTTCCAGAAATGATTGTGAAGGAAATGGGAGACCTATCTATTATGGGTATTCCATATCCAATTAAATATGGGGGTGCTGGCAAAGATGCAATAAGTTATGCTATTGCCGTTGAAGAATTATCCAGAGTGGATGGTGGCGTTGGCGTTATCTTATCGGCACACGTATCTCTAGGATCTTGGCCAATTATGGCATTTGGAACAGAAAAACAAAAGGAAAAGTATCTTACTCCACTAGCTTCGGGTAAAAAGCTCGCTGCCTTTGGATTAACCGAAGAAAATGCAGGCAGCGATGCTAGCAAAACAGAGACTACTGCAGTTTTAAGTGGTGACCATTATATTGTTAATGGTGCTAAAATATTTATTACAAACGGTGGATATGCTGATACTTATATAATATTTGCAGTTACAACTCCTGGAATTGGAACTAAAGGAATAAGTGCATTCATTATGGAAAACCCCTCAGAAGGATTTACCATAGGTACTCACTACAATAAAATGGGAATTCGTTCTTCAGCGACTGCTGAACTACTTTTTCGAGATGTATTAGTACCTATAGAAAACCTTCTAGGAAAAGAAGGTCAGGGCTTTAAAATTGCTATGATGACCTTAGAGGGTGGACGAATTGGTATTGCGGCGCAAGCCCTGGGAATTTCTCAAGGTGCCTATGAAAAAGCACTAATCTATTCAAAGGAGAGAAATCAGTTTGGCAAACCAATTTGCGATCAACAAGTTGTCGCATTCAAACTTGCAGATATGGCTACAAAAATACGTGCAGCTAGATTCATGGTCTACAGTGCAGCTGCACTAAAACAAGATCACGAATCATATGGAACTGAATCTGCTATGGCAAAACTATATGCTTCCGAAGTTTGCCTAGAAGTTGTTAATGATGCTGTTCAAATCTATGGTGGTTATGGCTATATTAAAGGCTTCGCTGTAGAGCGCATGTACCGCGATGCTAAAATCTGTACAATATATGAAGGAACAAACGAAATTCATAAACTAGTTATTTCCCATGCTATTTTGCAAAGTCCTAAAAAAGTTTTAAAAGATACTACTAATACTGATGTAAGCACAGTTGCAAATAAACCCACACCAAAAGCAGTTACAGAAAATCGTAAGCATATTATTATAAAAGATGGCTCAGCTATTGATAAAATAACTGAACTAATAAAGTATCTTAAGATTGAAACCTTAAAAAGTGAAGGTGTACATCAAAGCGTAAGTATCATTGATGCTGATAAAGTATGTAGTGTTGGGCGTGGCCTTAAAACGCAAAAGGATTTACCTATAATACAAGCCTTAGCTGAAGTTATGGGTGCTGAGATTGGTTGCTCAAGGCCAATAGCTGAAGAAAATGAATGGTTACCTTTGGATCGGTATGTAGGTATATCAGGACAAAAATTCAAAGGTTCATTGTATTTCGCTATAGGTATTTCCGGTCAAGTTCAGCATATACGTGGAATTCTTGATTCAAAGATTATTGTTGCTATTAACACCGATGAAAAAGCTCCAATATTCTCACACTCAGATTATGGTATTGTTGGTGATTTGTATGAAATTGTTCCACTACTTACTCAAGTCTTAAAAAATAATAAATAATTATAGACTGTTATAAAAAAAGATTAAAGGAGACCAGTAACTCTAAATACGAATCACTGGTCTCCTTTTTATTCCCTTGAAAATAGGTTAGTTAGCCATGTTATACACAAATCTATCCACGTAGCAACATTCGGATACAACCCTCTTCCTGATTCCTGGGTTTCTTCATTTGCAAGTGATAACCCATGTGGTCCATCTGGATATATGTGTAACTCAAAAGGTATATTTTTGTTTCTTAACGCCTTAGCAAATAAAAGTGTATTTTCAACTGGCACTGAGTTATCTTCAAATGTATGCCATAAAAAAGTAGGTGGTGTCTTATCAGAAACATTATGTTCCAAAGACATCTTGTGTATTAATGACTCGCTTGCATTATCCCCTATCAAATTACGTATTGAATCTGCATGAGTAAATTCTCCTGATGTTATAACTGGATAACATAAAATTTGAGCATTAGGTTTATTCTTGCCTATTTCAATTCCAGGTACATCTTTCAAATATGTCTCATCCCAATAATCCCCGAGGCTTGCAGCTACGTGACCGCCTGCTGAAAAACCACAGACCGCAATTTTATTAACGTCTATTTTCCAATCTTTAGCACTCTCACGAAGTATACACATTGCCCTAGATACATCTTTAAGCGGCTGTGGATGCCTGTTTGGAGCCACACTATAATATAATACAAATGCATGAAATCCAGCAGCATTAAATTTAATTGCTATTGGTTCAGCTTCTCTAAACGATGTAAAAGCATATCCCCCTCCTGGACATATTAAAACAGCACCTCTTATTTTATCTCCTTTAAGTATATAGGTATCTAAAGTTGGTCTAAAATCATCAGTTCCTTTGTTTTCATATGGAAACTTATCCCACAAATCAATAGTTTTATTTATCATATTCATATCTCCTTTAATAATTAATTATTAATATCATATCTATTCAATAAAATACCGTTTTTCGACAATTAGAATGCCATTTCTTCATAATTTACCTGCCACTAAAAAAATAACCAAAGTTACAGTAATTGAACTAATTATCGTAGAAAAGAATACCGCCTGAGATGCGAAATCAGGATCACTGTCATATTGAATGGCAAGTAATACAGAATTCACTGCCGTTGGTGCCGCCGATGATATTACAGCTATCTCAGCTGCCATACCAGTTAGTCCAAGTAATACTACCAAACCATAAGCTAAAATCGGACTTATAATTAACCTAACAAAATTAGCAAAATATACTTTAGGCATTTTAAAAGAATATTTTGTTTCTGCAAGTTGTGCTCCAAGGGATATTAAAGCTACAGGCACCATTGCACTTCCAAGTGACGTCATAGCATTCATTATAGGCGCAGCCACTTTTATTTCCATAGCTCGCAGTACCAAAGCTAAAATTATACAATATATCATAGGAACTTTAAGTACCTCCATAATACCTTGCTTAATATTCTTTTTTCCTGCACTAATGCTATATATACCTACTGTATTTGTTACAATACTCTGAATTGTCATTATAACAATCTGTATAGATACTGCAATTGGATTATTATATAAAATTTGAACCAAAGGAAGGCAAAAATTCCCACTATTATAAAGACATACAGAATTGGCAAAAGAACTTGTAGAAGTTTTATTGTATTTAAAGCATTTACAAATCGCAACACTCACAATATAAAGTAGGATAAAAATAATAATACTATGCAAGCTAATTTTAAAAGCTATAGTTTTATCTATTTTAGTATTATACATGCTAACAAATAACAATGCAGGTATAATTATATAAAACTGTATAACCGCAAGCGGCTTATTATTAAAATTTGTTATCTTTTTTATTACATAACCTAAAAAAATCTGAATAAATATTGGTAATAAAATATTTATCAAGATGAACACAAAATAATTCATTTATATATTTCCCTCCTGAGGTGAAATAGCCTCTTTAGAATATCTGTAGTTAAAAAATCACATGTACTATTTCATTTACAAATTAAGTCTATTATAATAAAATTACATTAACTTGTCTATATTCTTAGTTAAATAAAACCATATCCAATTGTCAATATTAAGACTTCATATTAAAACTTAGAAAATAGTATTATATTATAGCATTTGATATTTCATCACGCTAATTGACTTAACAAGCTATATTGAATTCTTTCTAATACTCTAAATTTTCTATATAATGATTGTTATTACTATTTAATATTCACATTGTAGTATTACAATCACTTCTTTTTATAGTTCTAAATACAAACAAGTTAAATAAGGTTACAGCAATATGAATACATAGCACAAAATATTTATGTGAATAGGATAATTAATAAAGACTAAAGTTTAATTAAAGGAAGGATAGATATTATGGATATTTGGAAAAAGAAAACTCTAGAACAAATGTTACATTCAGCTGAAAAATCTGATTTAAAGAAAAACCTTACATCAAAAGACCTAGCAGCACTTGGAATAGGTGCAGTTGTTGGTACAGGGATTTTTGTTTCAACTGGTGTTGGAGCTCATCTAGCAGGGCCAGCAGTTGTTTTATCATTTATAGTAGCTGCAGTAATAAGTGCACTTTGTGCTCTTACTTATTCTGAACTTGCTACAATGTTTCCAGTTGCTGGTAGTACTTATGCATACTCTTATGTTGCCTTTGGAGAATTAATAGCATGGATTATAGGATGGGACTTAATGCTTGAGTATTTGGTGTCCTCCGCAGCCGTTGCATCTGGATGGTCTGGAACCTTTGTAGGTTTATTAAGTTCCGCAGGAATAAATTTGCCTACTGCAATAATTAAAACTCCTGCGGCCGGTGGTTTCATTGACTTACCGGCTGTTCTTATAACTATATTTGTAACTTGGATATTATTTATAGGCATAAAAGAAAGTGCGAAATTGAACAATAAAATTGTCATGGTAAAAGTCGGTGTAATTATTTTATTTGTAATACTTGGAGTATTCCATATAAATGTAGCTAACTATAAACCATTTGCTCCATTTGGATGGAGTGGTGTTATGGCAGGTGCTTCAATTATATTCTTCGCGTATATTGGTTTTGATGCAGTATCAACTGCTGCTGAAGAAACTATTAACCCAAAGAGGGATGTACCTCGTGGACTTGCTATTTGCCTAGCAGTCGTAATTGTACTTTACGTTACAGTTGCACTTGTTATAACAGGCATGGTTCCATATAAAGAAATAATTGAGAACAATGCTGTTCCAGGAGCTCTGGCAAGATTTGGTATAAACTGGGGAGCCGCACTAGTTGGAACTGGCGCAGTTATAGGTATGATTTCAACACTACTTGTAATGCTTTATGGACAAATTAGAGTATTTATGGTTATGTCAAGAGATGGGTTACTTCCAAAGATGTTTTCAAAGGTGCACCCAGTCCACAAAACACCTACTCTTTGCACAATAATAACAGGTAGTATTGCTGGGATAATGGCCGGATTTTTACCATTAGATGAAATAATAAAACTATGCAATATAGGTACACTATTTGCATTCGTTTTAGTATCTATTGGAGTTATAGTACTTAGAAAAACTATGCCTGATATTGAAAGAAAGTTTAGGTGCCCATGGGTACCCGTTCTACCTATTATCTCTGCACTTGCTTGTGTTTATTTAATGTCAGCCTTACCACTAGTAACATGGATTAGATTTGTAATTTGGTTATTAATTGGAATAGTAATATACTTCTTGTATAGCAGACATCACAGTATCCTTCAAAATGAGAAATAAAATTAAGATTACAAAAATAAAGTAGACAACCTTCTGGTAGTCTACTTTATTTTTGTAATTTATTATTTTTGATTGTATTAAGATATAAATTAAAATTAGTAAATCGTTTAAGAGAATTTGTATCTTTTTTTATAAACTCCCAGGTATCTTTATACTCAGCATTAATGGCAAATTCCGGATTATTCATAAACTCAATAAAATTAATGGGGCTTGCAATAAATTTGTCTTCAAATTTCTCAGCAAACCTCCGTTTATCATCAGCGTTAACACCTTGTATATTATGAATTACGTGTTCTAAATTAGAAGAAAAGAAATATACCCTGTAGCTTAAGTTTGCATATACCATATTAGTAGCTGCTAACTTACTTAGAATTTGTGATTTTTGTTTATTACGTTTTTTTATATTATCGATGTTTTTAGCATATATATTTTGGGTGTTATACTCAATACTATCACTCGGTTTAATACTATTCGTGTCCTTTTGCAAAACTTGTTCATCATTAATAAATGCACCGTCAGTATCTACTAAATGAATTACATTTGAAATGTCACTTTTCTTATATATATCACTAGATATAAACTCCTTAATATAATCCGTAATTTTAGTGTAAATATTACTTGCATTAACTCCATTTTGCGCTGTAACATCACCGTGAATAACTTTAAACCTAACAATTTTATCTCTTTCAATTATTTTAGATAAAATTAATGCAAATGAATTTCTATCAGTTACTCCCTCTACTATAAATAAAACAATTTTTTTACTCTTCATTAAGAATGTCACCAGCTTTTCTAAAGGCGTGTGCAATCTCAAAACTATTAGTTTCTTCATATATACACTCGTTAAGTCCACCCAAATCAACCCCACGCAAATATACATTTCGTAGATTATTATTACTTTTTATATTCGTTATTCTTATAAATCTGTTTTCAGGATTAGCGGTACTAAATACCAATGATTCTTTTTCTAACATTTCCAGGGCTCGTAGGTTATGTGACGTAAAGATAAATTGACCTTTTCCTTCTTGCTCAATTATCTTTAATAATTCACCTAACAAATACTCAAATATACCAGCATCAAGTTCATCAACTATTAAACAAATTGATGGATTATTAAACATGGAAATTAAGGTGCTTAAAATAGAAATTATCTTTTTAATACCTTCAGATTCATATTTCAAAGGAATCTTTATATCTTTTTTAATAGAAAGTAATTGTATTCTTACTACTTCTTTTCCATTTTTAGATAACTCGTTTCCTAAATTATTAATCTCTAACTGTAAATTAGGAATAATAGTGCTTAACACTACATTCAACTGTTTTATAATTCTTGTCGCTATATTATACCTTTTTTTATCTATATTCGATGTTCCGAGTAAGTTAATTGCAATATCTCCGCTAGTTACTCCGCAATTATCCTCCATTCTAAAGCTTAACGGCATATAATTAAGGCTTATAGTAGCTGAATGTTCATTTGTTATTACAAATAAATTTACCCTAGCAAAATGCTTAATAATATTAATAACATTAAAATAATCATTACTCGTAGAATTACTTTTAAAAATTTCTTCTAAACTATCATTAAAAATAAAAGAAGTTTTTTCTTTAATCGATAACCTTTTACTTACTTCAAGATTAAATTCATTTTCTTTATTATTTCTTATTAACTCGTTATAACGGGCCTTTGGCAATATATATGTATCCTTTAAATCCATAAGATATTCGATTATATCAATTTTTCTTTTTTTATTATCTTCATTTATTTGAGAATAGCTTAACTTCTCATTATATAATTCTGCTTGCCCTTCTTTTCGCCTTAGGGACATCTGGTAATATACTAATAACTTTTGCTCTTTTAGTTCAATATAGAAAACAAATTTTAATGTTGCCGCGTCTTCTAATTCATATATGTAGTTTTTAATATCATCTGGTAATTTTTCACCACTTGCTATTGTTTTAAATAACTTAAAAGCTTCTACTATAGTTGTTTTACCTGAACCATTTTGTCCATAGATTCCAATTATGTCCGATTTACCATTATAATAGTTTTTTTGTCTATAACCTGACAAATCGATAATTCCCTTTTTGATATTCTTAAAACCTATAAGTTCAATACTTTGTATTCTTATAATTTTTTCCGCCATTAATTTCACTCCCATATATACAAATTCTATGCTAGTCTCTATATAATATCAATTATTATCATATAATTGATACAAAATGTTTCATTATATGCCTTAGATTATATTATATCACTTTTAAATATTATTATTCATCATAATCTGAATTAGTCTATTTTAAAAAAATTCATTTATATAAAAGGAAATTCCCTATTTATGTAGAATATAGTAATAGAACACGTTTACAGGGGAGGCCATAATGAATAAAGTTAAAAATATTACATCATTTGCTCTTGCTTTATTGCTTGCAGGTTCAATAAGTATTACTAGTAAGCCTGCACAGGCTAAAGCTCTTATATACACAACAAGTATCACTCAATTAGCAGCATGCAAAAACAAGCTTACAGGGACTAATATCGTAGACTATGCAAAAAAATTCATTGGTATTCCGTATAAATATGGTGGATATACCACGGCCGGTTTTGATTGCTCTGGTTTTACTATGTATGTTTATAACAAATTTAGAGTAACTTTACCACGTATTGCATCATCTCAAGCTTCAAAAGGCACTACTGTTAGTAAATCTTCCCTTAAGACAGGAGATTTAGTTTTCTTTGGAAAACCAGCATACCATGTTGGCATTTATGTGGGCAGTGGTAAATTTATACATTCGCCTAAAACTGGGTCATCAATTAAAATTATGGACTTAAAATATATGCCTAATTATAATACAGCTAGAAGAATAACGAGTAAATAGGAAAAAGGAGCAAGCAATAATTTGTATTTATTGTTTGCTCCTAAGATTTTTTTGTTACCGTGCAAATGTTCCATCATCAATATCTTTAAATGCCCTCTTAAGTTCTTCCTTAGT
>Ga0209123_1000702_pt1 | contig 39346 bp, 45 predicted proteins | sample BarGraIncu00431A_FD_184500 | JGI IMG/M metagenome (GOLD analysis project Ga0209123, IMG submission 184500) | Arctic peat soil microbial communities from Barrow, Alaska, USA - Barrow Graham LP Incubations 004-31A (SPAdes) (version 2) | ecosystem: Environmental > Terrestrial > Soil > Wetlands >...
GGAGATATTTCTCAATAGTTGCTATTTTTTCTGTTCCTGATACTTTTATTTTGTGTGACAAAAAAACTCCTCCTCATGATAAACAGTTTTATTATTTAAACTGTCTACCACAAGGGGAGCATATCATTATTACCAGTTTGGCGGGTGATTAATGCTGGCTTAAATATAAAACTCCCCTAACCAGATATAACTCTGATTCAGGGGAGTTTCGTTATATAAATAACCTAATTTAAAATTTATTAACAGCTTCTTGCAACTCTACAGCCATATGTGCAAATGCTTGACTAGACGAGGCACGGAGGCAGATTGTTCCATCGTAGCCGCAGAAACAGTTTAAATTACAATTCCTAATTAGACCTTAAATTTTTTCACTACTGTATTAAGTTCATTTGCTAATTCAGTTAAAGATTCCGCATTATCGCTAATTTCATGCATACTAGCCGATTGTTCTTCCGAAGAGGCTGCAACAGTTTGAATACCATCTGAAGTCATATCTGCTAATGTTCTAATGGTTTCAACACTGGCTACCATGGATTGTGTACCTGTTGCTGTTTCGCCAATAGCAGAGGTAATTTGTTCAATGCCGTCTTTTACAGTATTTAAACGTTTAGCAATTACTTCAAAGCCTTTTTGTGTATTCACGGCCGAGGTTTTGCATTTTGCAACCTCATCATTAGCTTTTTCTACCGCACTCACTGATACTGCAACTTCAGTACCCATATTATTAATAATTTCAGTAATCTCTTTGGTAGATTTCGCACTTTGTTCAGCTAGTTTACGAACTTCCTCCGCTACGACGGCAAATCCACGACCTGCTTCTCCGGCTCGAGCGGCTTCAATTGCCGCATTTAAGGCTAGAAGATTTGTTTGTCCAGCAAGGTTAGCAATCACATCAACAATGCCCTTGATTTCTTGGGATCCTTGCGCAAGCTTTTCTGTCACATTTGTAATTTCCGTCATAGAATGAGCAACATTCTCATTTTGTTCTACAACCCCTTGTAGCATGGACATACCTTGTTCTACTTCTGCTACTGCATTGTGTGTAGTCGTGTTCACTTCATTTACATGAGCATTAATTTCTTCTGTTCCAGCCGAGATTTCTTCCACAGTAGAAGAAATATTGGTAATACTATCAGAATTCTTAGAAGCTCCTGCAGCAATTTCCTCTGCGCTCCTAGCTACGATGTCCACCGTCTGTAGATGCCCTTCTACTGTCGCACTTAGTTCTTCACTGGAAGCCGCTAGCGTTTGAGAATTGGTATTAAGTTGAGCAACTATATCTTTAAGAGCGTTGCGCATTGAATTTAAAATTCTACCCATATCACCAATTTCATCATTTCGGCGAATAATTATATCCTTCTCCGTAAGGTCAAGCTGTCCAATAGTAGCTAGTGATTTGGCAATAAAATTGAAACGCATGGCAAGATTTCGACTGTACCAGATTACTAAAATTGCTACCAGTATAAAAATAAGAATACTGAGTACAATTATATTTCTACTGTTACTTCGTGTCTCAGTGACCATTGCAATGCTTTTTTCAGCCATATCCTTTTGTTGTAATTCGGCTAGCCTTGTAAAATGTTCTTCAATATTTTTCGTATATTGGCGCCCATCGGTTGTGAGTTGGATTAGGTTAGAGTCGTTCGTTTTCTTGGCAACTATCATTTTTTCGACAATTCCTTGATACTCGTTTAATTCTTTATCAAGTTTAGCACCTTCTACAATTATATCTTGGATAGTAGAGGTAGAATTAAACAGCTTTACCGCTTCTATGGTTGTTTTCATATCTTCCCGATATCCTTGTTCGTAAGTTGCTCCGTCAGGATAAAGTAAAAAACCGCGGAAATTAAGAAGAGATCTAACATAGTCGGTATGGGCATCTTTAATGGATATTGTTCTGGCTGATGTGTAGGTAACTAACATATTTGATTCATCGCCCAATGATAAATAATTATAAATCGTATAGCCCAAGGCTGACAGTAAAAGCATTGTAGCCATAGCAAACATACTGATTAATTGCAACATAATAGGTAACCGTCTTTGATTATTCATTTGAATCCACACTCCTACTTCTTAAAAAAATAATACCGAATTTAATGTTGAAAAGTTTCTCGTATCTTTTATTTAGTCCGTAATATAACTTCTAGATTCTTTCTTTTTTACTAATAAACTTCTACGCAATATCTTTTTTTCAATAGATACTGCTTTTTAGACAAACGATTACCTCCTTTTTAATGACAAAAAAAACTACCAGGTCTCATAATGTAAACTTACAAAATGCAACCTGGCAATCATAGATATCATCCTTAGACCCATAGCTTTGCGCCCTTATCTTTCGATAAGTTAGCCAAATATTAAATTAGAATTAGGAAACTTTAGCAAATAATATCGTATTATGTCAATAATATTTAATCACCATTTTTTAACACTGTCAAGTAATTTAGTATCATCCACATCTTTCATATGGCAGTGTATTGTTTTCTTTTTATGAAAGTTGAGTTATTTGCAACAAAAAAAACCATCCATTACAGACGGCTCTCAACCAACGCTATACACCTAGGACACTTAGCCCTGCGCTCAACTAATCCCAACTTAACCAACGCAGTCAAATGATGATGAACATTTCCGCTACTTTTAAGCCCTACACCGACACCAATCTCCCTGACGGTCGTTGGGTACTGGTGAGGATAGTCACGGATGAAGTCGATGATGGCTTGTTGTCTTGGATCCATGGGATCTCCTCCAAACTGCTGTTTGGTTATATTTTACAACAAATATAGCAACTGTAATATATGATTATAATAAAACCGCTTCATTTAGATGGTTTAAGTATCTGCAATACAATAAATGTTTCAGAATAGAACTTTCTGTAATATATTATCATCTTTTAACTCATCATAACGTTCCTTAAGTTGTTTCCTTAAATAAAATAGTCTAATTTCAGCCGTACGAACCAACTGATCAAAAGTACAGGCTTCGATTCTTCCTAATTCCGGATCACCGATTTTTCTGATTCTAGTTATCTTACTATTAATTTTATGCCCAACAACAAAAGCATGGATGCGCGGATTCCCATCTATATGTCCGCAATGTAATAAATCCTCTACGTAATCTTGAGCTTGAGTCATTTCATCTCTACCAATTTCAAATCCACCTTTTTTTAATTCTATTATAAGTATATGTTTAAAGCTTACCAATTTACCTTCTTCATCAAAGTCTTCTGTTCCAACTAATGACATTGTTGAGTTCGCCAAAACAACAATGTCTGGTCGCTTTTTAGGATTAATAAAATCATTTTTGCTAGTTTTTTTACCAAAGACTATCGTAGCTGCATTTACTAAAGATCTATTAGATGTGTAATGAGGAGAGTCGAATTCAGGACCAAATAGCCATCTGGCTTGAGTTACCATAGGATGCAATGTCTTTAACTCATCAATGTTTGGATCTGAAGAAAATCTAGATAAAGCCTCAATGATGTTGAGCCTACGATCAATTTCAGAAAGAATTGTCATAGCATCATTTACAGTCCAATCTTCCAATAATCTATTTAATCCTTCTATATCTTCTTACGATAATTCTGAAAGCTTTTGCAATAATGCTGCTCCATAACGTGACTTCTCTAGGTTAATAACAGCTTTTACTGCTGATAATAAAAATTCTTCATTCATATTTGGTTGATCATATACTATTTCATCTACAAAATTTTCAACGCCCTTTTGCTCTATCTTAGATAACTTACTTTTCTTCAAATAACACTATTTGTTCAGAATTAGCATCCTCAATGTTCATATAAACACATCCAATTAAATGATTTCTAAAGTTGATTCTTAAACGATGATTTTGCAGATATACAAATTATATATTTCTTTGTATATTATCATTATATTTTCCATATTGCCTACTATTGTATTCGCGTCTTAATGGTATATATTTTTTAAGTACTTTTTTTATATAATATATACACGTTCAATAGATTAGCTAATATTTCCTGCACATCTAATGTTATGTTATATGAATATATTTTTTAGTGGGACCTTATTGTAACGAGGAGATATTATCTTCTAATATAAACACCAAAAGCCGCCTCACTCAATTAAGAGCAAGGCGAATAATTATCGTGTCTATTAAATATAAATATTATTAAAATTGCCATTGAACAGGTTACAGATTAGTCTAACGCCTCAAAGGTATATTAGAAAGGATTAACTGTATTTTGCATAGGTACACCCCTTCGCTAGTATTTAACATCACTTTATATATCATAGAAGTTCATCACCTAACCTAATATCATAATACTACATATTACATCTTTATCTTCTAATTCCTTTCATTAATAATAAAAAAGCCCCTACCAAGTCACATGACCTGATAGGGGGTATGTATATATCTATTGATAACTATTATATCAGTAGTCTAGTCTTCTTTCCCTCTTTTCAACATAATGTAAGCATCCATATCCTGCAACCAGCACTGACCCCGACATTCCGATTAAAATTCCAATCCCAAGCATAAACATTGTATATCCCTCCTATTATAATAACTTACCTATTTAAATTATAAGGGGTAGTTGTGACAGTTGTGTTACAAAATATTTTTTTTGAGAAACTATGTATTAATGTTATTTTGAATTTAAGGATAAGCAATAATTTCCTCCTTATAAGTTAAATAGTGCCCTAATTGAGTTGCTAGCAGTATAAAATACTAGCATTCCTGCAAAAATTATAATTGGGTGATAACTCCACTCATTTTTTCTTTCCTTATCCATAAGTCACCTCTTTATCTTTTAAATGATCCAGTATCTGTATTTTATGATACTATATAATTATTAAATTTTTATAAAGTTTGAGTAATTTTATAAAAATAAAAAAAAGCCAGTATCAAGTCACATTGACCTGATACTGGCCTTAAAATTAAATCTCCAAGCGCTTGGATTTATCTATCCGTGTTTAACCCGGTCCCGTTCCTCCGCACGCTTCGCATTATTCCATTTGGCAGTAGTACCTACGAGATAGCCTGTTATTCTACGTATTCTTTCAAAAGGCACATATTCAAGTTTATAGTTCACGTCCACGCCCGTACTATCTACAGAGACATCAGCGATGACTATTTTATATTTTTCCTTAGTCTGTAAACTGGTTAAATAAATCGATAATTCTTCATCACTAATATTATCACCGCAAAGATTTACTTGTATACTATTAATGACCGTATGCCTCATTTTGCCACTATCCTTTTTTGTCATAATTATATCCTTTAATTAGTGCAAAATAAATAGAACTTATTCATAATATTTCGCTAAATTCCAATAATTTATTGATAAGGTTCATTAGGTTGTGGTGCCAGCCCCATGGACGTTTTTACAATTAATGTATCAAATCATAATTATTGGTCATACTAGTAATGCGTTGGTGAGGTGTACACCTCCGCTGGAAGCAAAACGCGAATATGAGCGTGTTCGGGATTGTCGTCGCTCATGGTGATATACTAGCCTGGCGAACCGTACACCTGCTGGGCTATTCGTGTTGGCATTGCATTCTCACCCCTGTCCCTTTCCTTCGATCTGCAATAGATCCAGCGCGTCATAGCATTCAGCCATCATCCTATACAACATTTTACGTTGGCCCTTATTCCAGGTATCAGATCCACGCATATAATAAATTGTAGCAATAAATAGCCATTCATCAGCGACCTTTGTGCAATCGGCATAACCAATCCATACTGCAGCATCATTAAATAATTTAGGACCCTTATACGGCGAATACTGGATAGCGCATGACGGGGTCTCACCAGCATTAAATGCGGATTTCATACGCTAAGGATTTCTGCTTGCGGTTACTAAGTCATCTAGTCTTTGTAAGTCCTTTTTTAATTTTTGAACTTCATTTTTTAATTCTTTAATTTGCTTATCAGCATCAGTGGGTTGCTGGCTTTTAATCAAAACAAGCTGTGCAGCCATGTTATTTGCTAAAGTACCAATTGAAATTAGAAAAGTACCCATAGCAAACAGTTCTTCCGCTGCTAAATCATCTTTCAAACTAATGCTTATAATCCAAGCCAATGTAATAATTTCTTGAGGACTTAGGTTAGAAAATGTTAATCTCTCCATAATACACCCCTATATTTTTTACGCAACAATCAAAAAAAATTAGTATTTGGGATTAAACTTGTATAAGTGTAGGCCAAAACAAAAATACTATGGATATATAGGATATTATGCATAGATTGGGGGACTTACTATAAATAATCAAATAATATTGTGGTCTTCAATAATTCTACCCTGGTTCACTCTTGTTTTTCTAAAAAAAGAAGATATTAAACGTTATATGCCTGTTGCTTTATTTGGCGCACTCATGACAACGATAGTTGGTGAGACCGCCCTTGCCATGAAGTGGTGGGTAATTAAAGACTCTATTTTCCCCTTTTATCATTTGCCAACGCTTACTTACGGAGGTTTTCCCGTAGGGATTATTTGGATTTTTAAATTTACCAACAAAAGATTTTTCTTATTTATGCTGGTAAACTTAGCCTTTGATGCTGGACTTGCTGTTTCGTGGGATAAACTCCTAGCAAGTAGAGGTATTATTGAGATTGTAAATGCTACCCCTTTACAACTATTGCTACAAGACACTATAAATGCAGCTGTTTTATATAGGTATCAAATGTGGCAAGAAGGTGTATTGATTTCGCCTGAACAAAAAAGCTATTCCCCGAATTTGCAACCGGCAGTATTAAAACCTTTTCCGCCAGAGGAAGATGACAAAAAAAAGTAATGGGAATATGCAGGCCAATAATTGATGTTAAAGGTCTATTTCAACCCAATAATCCGAATACCAAAAAAAATTGCCGTCCTCCCCAGTTAAGAGCAGGACGGCAATTCATTACCCTATTTTAGCAATCAGTTTTTCTAGGAGCGCATCGCCTGCAGCATTGATCAATGAAATATATACCGTATCTCTTAGCTTAACCGTGACACTGGAAATGCTTGCAATTTCTGCGGTAAGTTTAGCAATTAGGGCTGCTTTCTTTTCGGTAAGGGTGCTCACTGCTACCGTTGCGGCTACGGATACTACCTCTGTTACAACTTCATTTGACATATAATTAATCCCCTTTTTATTTTATTTTACTTATTAAGGTTGTTACTATTTGACTCGCTAATGCACTTTTAGCTGTCTCTACTACTAGATTTCTAAAGCTAACCCACCAACTCATGCTACTACCTCCTTATAAATATCGCCCGGCGTAATACAATCAGCATCAACACCGGGCAAAATATCAAAACCACCTGCACGCAATACACGCACGACGGTTTCAGAACAATTTGCTGTTAGATTACCATCACCGGGCAACTGAATCCCTGTTAGGTTGTATATGCCACCATTTACGCAATCGACATATCCATATAAAGTGCCGATCAATCGTCTTGCTGTATCTTCGGCAGAAACTACATCCGGGATATCGACCCCTATAAAGGTAGCATCTGGATGATTAATATGTTTGAGTGGACTATGTAGCCATACTCCGGGGTAAATGTCGTTTTCATCCTTGATTCCCAATGCTTCCAAGGTGCTACCAAGAATACTAATAGCAACGTGTGACTTAGCGCCACCCGTAATGCCAGTTATCAATTTATCTATTTTCGATTCTCCACCAACGATAATTAATGTTACTTTCGCCATTTATTCAGCACCATTAATAACACTAGCAACGGCGGTATCAATTACAGAAATAATATCATCTATGTTTGAATCGTCAGTAACCAAGGATTTTGCTGAAAGTATTGCTTTATTAATCATGGTATCGTCGATGTCTTTTAAAACGATGCTAACTACTGAATTTTCGTCAACTTCGGTAACATCAATATCGCCATTATCATTAACGGTATACTGATCGGCTATCAAGGAATTACCATTAAGCAAAATTAATCTGGCATCACCTACGCCTAAATTTTCTGGAAATGCGAATATTCCAGTGTCACCAAGTCGAATCAAGTTTACGTTTTCCATTTTTATTACCATCCTTTTATTTTTTTATTTTAATAATGTTTGTACTAAATTGGATACTAGGTTATAAACAGCGTCAGCGGCGATTGCTGATAATACTGTGGCAATTTGCACCGACACGCCATGATTTTCTAGGAATTTTTCAGCGTAGGCGTGAAACTTTTCTTTTAAGGTAATAGTTACCGCAACCTGCTGTGATTTCAAGGCCGCCTTTGCTTCTTCCAAGGTCATAGCTGCCAACTGTTCGTCTGTGTACATTTTTCATTCCCCCATTTTATTTATAAATTAAGGCACAAACTCATGTGAGTCTGTGCCTTTTTATTATTGTACGTAATCGGTGATTCCTCTGGCGATGGCCCTTGCAAAATTATCTTGCCAAATTGGATCACCAAGTTTTTTATTATCATCTTCCTGATCAATAAAAGCCATTTCAACAAGGATTGCCACGGCATTGGTATGTTTTGTGACATATAACTGTTGAGTATTTGTTTTTCGATCTATCAACCCGCCAAGGCCAATGATTTGTTTTTGTACGCAATCAGCTAGATTACTACCCTCTACACTACCAGCGCAATAAGATGTTTGAGTTCCTTGCACTTCTCTATTAAAAGCATTGCAATGAATTGATACAAAAATATCAGCTTCAGCACGATCTGATATGTCACAACGTGGTTATAATTCCTCCGTGGCTGAATCATAAGCATATCCAACATCTTTAGCACTCTGTTCTTTACCCCTGATAAACTATTGCTGCTACAGTGGAAACATATTGATACTGAGGCAGGAACCATAAAAATAGAGCAAGCAGGCCAATATCTACCGGGCAAAGGTGTATTCATAAAATCCACGAAAAACGAATCTAGTGAACCTGTTGTTACGGTATCCGCATCTATTATTCCATTCATTAAAAAGTATAAGGCTACCCAACTTGCTAGAAGATTAGAACTAGGTAAAGTGAGCGAAGGTGGTAAATGGGCGGGCGCTGAAGAAGCCTTAGAGGACTTCGTATTCACAACGTGGGACGGACAAATCGCACACCCTGACAGCATAAACACCTGGTTAAAGAAGTTTACCGCAAAGAATAAGTTACCCGCTATCACGCCCCACAGTTTCAGGCATATGGCAGCCACCTATCTAATAACATCAGGCATGGATATACGGACCGTAGCAGGCAAGCTAGGACACGCTAACACGACAACAACAACCGTCGTCTATGCGCATCTACTAAAATCCGCGGAACAGGAAACGGCAACTAGAATGGATTCCTTCATGCTGCAAGCCACGGAAAAAGCAAAAGAGAAACAAAAAAAGCAGGCTAAATAATAGCCTGCTTTTGCTTTGTATTGGCGAATGAAAAGACTCTTTTGCGACCTTTAAGACCCAAAATAAGACCCACTTAACATAATCACCACCACCCGTCCAACGGGTGGTTTGCACAGCCCTGTAAGGGCTCGATACTGGCCGAGTCTCAAGACTCACCGAACAGTCTACCAACCGCATAACTTTTTCAGTCAACCCCTAAAGGGGTATAAATCAAGACTTCTTTACTGGCTCACCCGTAAACGGGTCAGTAAATTCTTTTAAGCTCAGCTGTTCTCCTATAATGTCATCTTTGAGCTGATTTCTAATATATTCTGCTATTGTTTCTTTATTGCGCCCCACAGTATCAACATAATAGCCTCTACACCAAAATTACCTATTTCCATACTTATACTTCAAATTTGCATGTCTATCAAATATCATCAGTGAACTTTTACCCTTTAAATATCCCATAAACTGAGATACGCTCAATTTAGGTGGAATACTAACTCACATATGAATGTGGTCTACACAAGCATTAGCTTCAAGAATCTCTACACCTTTATATTCGCACAATTTCCTCAGTATAATCCCTATATCGGCTTTAATCTTCCCATATATTATTTGTCTTCGATATTTGGGAGCAAATACAATATGATATTTGCATTTCCATTTTGTGTGTGCTAAACTGCTGTTATCCATTTAGTCCTCCCTTGCTTGTTAATGCGGTTGGCAAACCTGCATTTATTCTAGCAAAGGAGGGCTCTTTTTTCTACTTATAGCTGTAAGCTTTTTGGAACCACACGCCTAGCGCGTGGTTTTCGTTTAACAATAAAAGCCTCCACATACCTGTGGAGGCGCGATTTCACTGGAGCTAGTAACAGGAGTCGAACCTGCGACCTACTCATTACGAATGAGTTGCTCTACCAGCTGAGCTATACCAGCAATTTACCTTCATTATTATATCTTACTACAAGATCAATGTCAACAACAGCTCCTACATTTCTCACAGTTATAACATGCTTTCTCTAATTAATTTCCTATATGTCCATATCATATGATTATTTCCCTTGGATGTCATTTTATTATATCCGAAACTGATTAACCACTTCCTGAAGATCATAAGCCATTTTAGCTAGGGTTTGGCTAGATGAGGCGATTTCTTCCAAGGTCGCCGACTGTTCGAGTGTCGCCACCGATACTGTTTGCGCTTCAGAGGACGCCTTTCTACTCAATACGTCTATCTTTTGCACTGAGGTTACAATTTGCTGGCTACCACCGGCCATGCCCTGAATGGCAGTAGATATTTCTTTTACTTGATTAGTGACGGCTATTACAATAGCGGCGATATCTTGGAATGCTTTTCCTGCCGCACCCACAAGTTCCGTTCCTGCATTCACTTCACTGTTGCCTGCTTTCATGGCAACGACGGCCATGTTCGTGTCTCCTTGGATTTCCCCGATCAATGTAGCAATTTTTTTAGCCGCTGCTTGAGATTGTTCTGCTAGTTTTCGCACTTCGTCCGCAACCACAGCGAAGCCGCGGCCATTTTCCCCAGCCCGTGCAGCTTCTATGGCAGCATTTAACGCCAAAAGATTAGTTTGACTGGCAATGCCGGATATCGTACTGATAATTTGTCCAATTTCATTAGAGTGTTCCCCAAGTTTGGCGACGACTTGGGCGGAGGAGTTAACAGTCTGTTTAATCTGAGCCATCTGACTAACAACCTTATCTACGGCTTTACCACCTTCAGTAGCTGTTTCCGAAGCTTGCGCCGACTTAAGAGCTACACTACTAGCGTGAGTGGCGATCTGCTGAATGCTGTCCGACATATGTTGAACGATCTGAGCCGTCTCATATACAGCTGCCAACTGCAATTCAGCCCCTTGAGCCACATCAGAAATCGTAGATACTACCTGAGTGGCAGTCTGAGCCGATTGGTCAGCACTCGCAGTGAGATGCTGGGAAGATGCAGCTACTTGTTCAGCTGAATTAGAAACCTTTTGAATCAGCCCCCGCAGGTTAGTCTTCATTCGATTAAAAGAATCTCCAAGTTGCCCCATTTCATCTGACGATTGCACTGCAACATCATCTAGTACAAGGTTACCTGCGGCGATTTCTGCTGCGATGTGAGCAATAACAGTTGCTGGTCTTGAAATACCACGACTAATATAGATACTAATTAAAACAGAAATACCAGCAACTAATAGACTCACGATGACTAACATCATTTCCACTCGACTGGCCTGTTGCTTATTATTTTCCCCTTCTATATTCACATGTTCTTTCACTGCTACAATAAGGTATTTTGCCGCTGACATAGAATTATTGTAGGGTTGATCAGCCTGTTTCAGGCTAATTCCCACCTGTTCCATATTGTTAGCACGTTTGGCATTGATGATCTTTGTAGCAATAGCATCATAAGCTCCCTTCTCTTTTTTTAGTGTTTCTAAAAAAGTCCGAGATTTTTCAGAAGACAACACTTTATCCAGCTTTATAATTTTATCGTCACCATATTTGCGAGCTTCTTCAAATGCTGCTACATCAGCAAGAGCGTCCGTAATAATGAAACCACGCATTGCTACGGCTTCATTGGCCACATCAATGGCTAGTTCTTCAACAAGTCCCACCTGGTAAAGACTCTCTTTCATCATTGCTTGAGAAGTGACGGTAAGTTCATCCACTTTAAAGTATGTAAATGCACTCATCATAACCACCAAAGCAATAACAACAATAAAACCGGCTAAGATTTTTTTCCTGATGGTCGCCTTAAAAGCTGTGTTTTTTGTGAAATATTGTCGGGATCTCAACTGATCAATAGCGTGAAATAGGGCCATAGCTTTCATGATTTATCACTCCTCATTTATATCATTACTCTAAGGTTGTTCAACTACTACTCCATCGAACAAAAGGGATCTTGTCCCACTGGATCAATCTGCAGTAATGCTTAAGTACAAAAAAGCCCACGCGTAAAAACGCGTAGGCTGCATTGCCACAATTAAACAATAATTGTCCTAGTAAATAACTTCATGTTTATTTACAAGACCTTCGCTCATGTTCTCGTTTAATTATAATAGTAGTCACTCTTTTTGACAATATCTTTATTCCATAAATATGCAGAATTATTGTATTTTTTCCATTAGTATCAGTGATAGAATTACATATTTTTTTATTGCGGCTTTTCGATTGACCAATTCAAATATCATTTTCCGTAACAGCAAGGAAAAAACGCAACCATCAAATGGCTGCGCTTGATACAATAATTTATTCTGATTTATTTGATAAAATTGTTGACTCTGTAGTATGAGCAACTTTCTTTTCAGCTTTTTTCTTTTTCTTTTCCTTATTCTTTGGGCTCTTGTCTCCCATATTGAACATCTCCCTTTTATAACTTGAACCTACGTTTATTATATCATAGTTTATCATCTTAGGACTTTGCTTCCCCAATCCCATTGGAGCATACTGCAATCAACAGACTGTTGAAACATGAAAATTGTATGCTTAGCATAGAATATGCTCACTATTTCATGACATTACTCGTTAATGCGGCACTGTTGTAAAGAAAGTTTTGATAAGATGGTCTGCTCATGATTTATGGGAGACGCTAGTGGTTCTCTATCAAAAATGCTACTGTACTTATATTAATCCGTAGGCCTTCATTTCAACGCGAAGACTTTCCAGGTTATTATCACTAAGTTCTGTTAGAGGCATACGACATTGACCGGTCCTAAAGCCCATTAGCTTTACAGCGGCTTTAATTGGTATAGGATTTACTTCACTAAATAATGTTTTTATAAGGTTCAGTGTCTGTAGTTGCAACTTCATCGCACCATTAACATCCCCTTGGAAAAACTTGTCCACCATATTGTGGGTATCCTGAGGGATGATATTCGCCATAACAGAAATAACACCCTTGCCTCCTAGTGACAACACAGGTAAGACCATATTATCATCACCAGAATACACAGCAACATTATCACCACATAAATTAACTACATCACCAACTTGCCCCAAGTTACACTCCTTAACAGCGACAATATTATCAATTTTTGATAATGCATATATCGTCTCAGGATTCAGATTCACATTGGTTCGGCTCGGGACGTTATACAGAATAATTGGTATTTTAACATTCTGAGCGATAATCTTAAAATGTTCATATAAGCCTTTTTGCGTAGCCTTATTATAATATGGAGTAACTGATAATATGGCATCCGCACCAACGGCCTCTGCCATTTTCGATAGTTCTATGGCATGCCGGGTATCATTACTGCCTGCACCAGCAATAACGGGTACCCGCTTATTGGTTGTTTCTACGGCAAACTTGATAACGGCAATATGCTCCTCATCAGGCATGGTAGACGCTTCTCCTGTGGTGCCACAGACGACAATGGCATCTGATCCGCCTTTAATTTGAAACTCAATGAGTTCTGCTAATGTTTGATAATCAACTCCATTGTCGGTAAAGGGAGTGATAATAGCTACTGCTGAGCCGATAAATAATGGTTTTCTCATTAGTAATCATCCTTCTTTTTTCATTTTCAGTATATAAAATCATTATTACTATTATTTTACCCTATAATGGTTTTAATAGAAACAGCTTTTTAATATACTCCTTTTCACTTGGATCAAACTCCTGTCGGAATTTGCTGGGGAATTCTCTCTACATTCTTAAATGTCGACATTATCCTCCGTAGCCATTTATAACTATTAGGGTTAAAATTAGAGTAATGTATTCAATCTGCTAATAATAAGAGGAGGTTCCCTATGGAGATGTTAGAAATTAATAAACTTCGCAAATCGAATGAAGTGCCCTTTAGCATAATAAGTTGGCTCAAAGAATTAGATCCAATCGTTGAACATAATGATTTCGGCATGATGTATAGAGGCTGTGTTTTAGCAGAAGATGGTTATGGCAAGTACACCGCGATTATCGGCACCACCGATCACTTATTAAAGAACCCCTCAGAGGTCACTTCGAATGGTACCCTATATAAAATATTAAAGATTGACGAAGTCTGGTAGTTCGTTACTACAATACTCATTAGTAAAGAAGCTGTGGCAAGATAATTTGCCACAGCTTTTTTTAGATTACACTATTTTTTTAATAAAAGTGCCGTTATCAATCTCCCGGAAGGCCTGGTGTAATTCCTCCTGGGTATTCATAACAATGGGTCCCCCCCAAGCAATAGGTTCCCCCAAAGGTTGCCCGGAAAACAGAAAAAAACGGACACCTTGCTTCCCTGCGCGCGCAACAAACTGTTCCCCCTTTTCGAAAAGTACCGCCCGGTGGCTTTCAATCCTCGTCTGTCCTTCCTCATCAAAATAGCCCGCCCCTTCAACGATGTAGATAAATAATGTTGCCTCTGTATCTGTTGGTAGTCGCCACTCGTTGCCTGGTTGCAATTCCACATCTAAGAACAATGTATGTACATAATCCCCCTGTGTTGATCCTGACATTCCCCCATAACTTCCGGCGATAATACCAATCGTGCAACCCTTCTCCTGTATTCTCGGAATCATTGACGCCGTAATGTCACGATATTGGGGCTGAGTCATCTTATCCGTGCGAGGAAGATTGAGCCACAGTTGCACACCCAACATTCGTTCTGAGGATTGGGGCATTTCTTGGTGAAGAATGCCACCACCCGCCGTCATCCACTGGCAGCAACCATCACGAATATCACCTTTGTTGCCTAAACTGTCGCTATGCTCAATATTGCCAGCAATCAAATAAGTCACAGTTTCAATTCCCCGATGAGGATGCCACGGAAAGCCCTTAATGTAATCGGCAGGATTGCGGGAATCAAAAGCATCCAGCATTAAGAATGGGTCAAAATCATGGACATCGGCATGACCAATCACCCGCACTAGTTTTACTCCGGCCCCATCAATTTGATTAGAGCCAGTAACAATCTTGCGTATTTTTCTTGTTGGACTCATATCTATCAACCTCTCCCTTTACAAAACAATTTATATCCCGGTAAAAAACATTATTTTATTATATTCTTATAATTCCATACTTTTACACAAAAATCCTCCACTATTTCATGTATTTTATCTTTCGTCGTGAAATTGCCAATACCCAGGTGCAATGGAGCTCTGACTTATGAAAGGGAGAGTCTTAGAAGTCGATCAAATATCTCTTGGCAAGAACATATGTTCTGCAGTATAATAAAGATTAATAAGGAGCTGATGTACGTGGATGTTTTTGACAAGTTGAAAATTCTAACCGACGCCGCCAAATATGATGTAGCCTGCACTTCCAGTGGAGTAGACAAAAAAGCCGTCGTCGGAGGAATTGGCAGCGCGGCCGCCAGTGGCATCTGTCATAGCTTTGCCGGCGATGGGCGGTGTATTTCACTGTTAAAAGTATTAATGACCAATGTGTGTGCTTATGACTGTCAATACTGCGTTAACCGTAAGTCTAATGACACACCGCGGGCTTCCTTTACGCCACGAGAACTAGCCGATCTAACCATTAATTTTTATCGACGCAATTACATTGAAGGCCTCTTTTTAAGTTCTGGTGTACTAAAAAATCCGGACTATACCTCTGAGCAAATGATTGAAGTTCTGCACATTTTGCGCAAGGAATATGGCTTTTCTGGCTACATTCACGCCAAAGCCATTCCTGGAACTGACAGTGCCCTGATCGCCCAGCTTGGTCTGCTCGCAGACCGTATGAGTGTGAATATCGAGTTACCCTCCCAGAGTAGCTTGCAACTACTAGCACCAGACAAGTCCAAGCATTCCATTTTGGCACCTATGGGTTACATCAAAAACCGTATCCAAGAAAATTCCACCGACATGATAAAGTATCGCCATGCACCAAAATTTGTACCAGCTGGACAGAGCACACAAATGATCATCGGTGCTACACCCGACACTGATTTTCAAATTCTAAATTTAACAGAAGGTCTTTATCGAAAATACAAGTTAAAGCGGGTTTTCTTCTCTGCTTATATGCCAGTGGCCGAAAACACCCTACTACCCATGACCGACACAAAACCACCCCTGTGGCGCGAACATAGGCTTTATCAAGCCGACTGGCTACTACGGTTCTACGGCTTTTCGGCTAATGAGCTTCTAGATCAAGAGCATCAAAGCTTTAACCCCTATGTGGACCCCAAAGGCAACTGGGCACTGAATCACATGGAGTTTTTTCCAATGAATATAAACCGCGCACCCTATAGCGACCTTCTACGGGTTCCAGGTATTGGTATTAATAGCGCCAAACGGATTATAACAGCTCGTCGCACAACAACCCTGAATTTCGACGGTCTAAAAAAATTGGGCGTGGTACTGAAGCGGGCCCAGTTTTTTATCACCTGTGGCGGTAAAGTCCCAAATGGCTTGAAAATCACCCAAGATGCCATGATGCGAGCTTTATTATCAGAAAAATCCTTAGGCATCTATCACCAGCATTTTCCCCATCAGCAAGAATCTGAACAGCTTTCCCTTTTCCAATCACCTTCGATCATTCCTGCTAAACTTGCACTGGAGGACATGCAAAAATGCTTAACCAGTCCAATCTGATGTACCGCTATGACGGAAGTTTTGACGGACTGCTGTGCTGCGTATTTGAAAGTTATGATAAAAAAGAACTTCCCCTTGACATTATTCTACCGGATACCCTTCAAACCACACTCTTCCCAGCCAAAGAAATTAGGACTGATTCGCAAAAAGCCAACCGAGTGCTAACTTCTATCCCTACGAAACTTGGCCCCCAAGCCCTAGACTTGGTGCGCCATGCTTTTTTAACCTGTTGTACCCAGAAAGAGTTGTATATCCTTCTCTTCCTACGCCTCGGCTATCGTCATGGTCCATCCGTGATGAATATGCTAACAAACGACGTGGTAAATACTCTCGTGAAAGCCGTCAAGCATTTGAGCAATGAAAGTCATCTACTAAAAGGGTTCGTGCGTTTTTCTATCGTAAACAAGGCTCTCGTGGCCGAAATAGCACCAAAAAACTTCGTACTCCCCCTACTCACCCAACATTTTTGCGAGCGTTACCCAGAAGAGCGTTTTTTAATCTATGATAAAACTCATAGTATGGCACTCGTCTATCAGCCTTATCAATCTACCATTGTTCCTATTGATGCTCTTGAAATTCCTGAACCCGATGCGGAAGAAGAATCCTTTCGCAAACTCTGGCAGCTGTTCTACGATACCATCGAAGTGGAAGGTCGTCACAATCCCCAGTGCCGCATGAGTCATATGCCTAAGCGTTACTGGAAATACATGACTGAGTTTGGCCCCTCACCAAAAAAGAGCCTGCCACGGCTAGAAAGTTCCATCACCACTATCATTCATAAGGCGATCAGCCCTCCTTCCATCAACTAAACGGAAACAAGGGGACAGGAACAGTGTTTCAATGGAAACCCCGTTCCTGCACCCTTGTTTTTCACTTTTTTGGAGAACTAACTGTGCACCGTCACTAGTTTAGCCTCGCTACAACTAATAATCTTAACATCCTTATTTACCTGTGTCCGCAAATCTACCTTTCCCCCCCACAGATCAGCCACATATTTAATTGTTTCTTGAGCATATTTTAGTTCCAATTCTCGGTCATCGCAGATATGTTCCAACACCAATGTACCTTTATCGACTACTGAGGGCTGAATCATTGGTATACCACCCAAGCCAACCGAATCAGCAAAATGATCTCGTATTGTTTTCCATCCATCTTCATTGGAGACCTCTGTAATAACAATATCATCACCTTGTATGCCATAAGAGAACAATTGCAGGGTTTCACATAATTCCTGGTTTAAATACCGACGTATGAAAGACTGATCCCGATCCTCCGCTCGTATGGCCATAATTTGATCCCGCCCCCCGGGCTGCTTAGCCAAGTATTCGAATATTTTAAAGCCCACAAAATAAGGATTTATCTTTCCGGGGTGAGGACATACGACTAAATTATGCCGTTTTAAAAATTCCAAGTGAAGGCCTTGGGGTAGATTAAGTTGATTTAATAACTGATAATGCCAATAACTAGCCCACCCCTCATTCATAATTTTAGTTTCTAACTGAGGAATAAAATACATAGTTTCCTGCCGGACAATATTGATCAAATCTCGTTCCCATTCTATCAAATTTCCTCGTTCGGCCAGAAACCCTAATAAATCGCCTTGCAAGCGTTCTGGTATCGCCTTCGTTACCTCCTCAGCACGTTGCTTTTTATCAGGTTCTTTGGCTTCACCATAACGACTCATTTGAAATTTCAGTCCATGGGCCGCATCTAAAATTCGTTCTACCTTTTCCGGTCCAATACTAGGATCTTGTATATATTCTCTGATCCGATTGGCATGGGTTTTAAACATATCCACTGCCATATTGGCCCGTGTATCACGTTTAAATAAACGATTATTTTTAAAAAAATCATTATGTGCATACACATGGGCCATGGTCAAGATCTGAGTTAGTAATGTATTATCCTGCATGAGATAAGCGATACAGGGATCAGAATTAATCACTAATTCATAAGGCAGGCCAACAAAATTGTATTGATAAAAACTTTTCTGCCTCTCATAGGCTTTACCAAAACTCCAATGTGGATAGTGGGAGGGTATCCCCAAATAGGCCTCATAACACAACATATCTTCATAACTGCAAATTTCAAAGTGTTGCGTATAGCAATTAAGTCCAACATCGCCGACTAGTTTCTCAATTTTAGCATCCCACTCTTCCAATTCATCCATGTTATAGGTAGTCATCAGCTATTCCCCCTGGGAGTGGATTCTTTCGCTAGAAGTTTCTTAAAAGCCGGCCAAATATCCGCCTTACTATTCATATTTACCATGACAAAGTTATCTAAGCTTAAGTACTTGTCATATTCCTTACGCATAGAGCTCCCATACATGGTCGCTGTATTGATTTCCCCATACCCAAATAGATTACTGACTGTGCAAAGCTCTTCTACCAAGGCCACAGCTTTACTATTATCTTCACTCCAGTTATCCCCATCTGAACAATGAAAGATGTAAATATTCCAAACGGCGGGATTATACCGTTGCTCAATGATCTCTAAGGCTTTGGCATAACCACTGCTAATATAAGTTCCACCCGCTTCACCGCGGTGAAAAAAATCATCTTCATTCACTTCGTGGGCGACGGTCGTGTGGGCGATAAAGGCTACCTCTACATGTTCATACTTCCAACGCACAAACTGATACAGTAGAAAATAAAAACTCCTAGCTAAATATTTTTTGGTTTGATCCATTGACCCAGATGTGTCCATAATGCAAATAATGATGGCATTGGAATGTTTGCGAATATCTTCTTTAATCCGGCTATACCGCAGATCATCCCTATGGAAAGGTATCCGCTCGTGAACCTGATCGGCATTCGTATCCTCTTGATCGCGCTTGATCATTTGCTGCCTTTTAAGTTTTTCGATCATCGTTCTTTTTTTATTTAGACGGGGCTGAATTCCCTTATGTTGAAAGCCTGAACGTTTAAACTTATATTCTAATTCCAACTGGGCAAATTTTTTCCGTTCCATATGGGGTAATTGTAAGTCTTCAAACAGATAATCGGTAAGCTCTTCGACGGTAATTTCAGTTTCATACACATCTTCACCCGGATCATTGCCGGCTTGCCCCGCCCCCATTCCTTGCTGAGTATTAGCCTTACCGACGACCTGACCTTTCTTTTCACCACCGACTCCTGTGCCGGTACCACCCGCATTTTTTCCATATATAAACTGATATTCTTTAATCCCCCTGATGGGAATTTTTATTTTTTTATCCTTACTTTGCCCAATGATGCTTTCTTCAGCAATAATATCTCCTAAATTCTTTTTTATGCTTTCCTCCACTAGGTGTCGGTGTCTTTTCCGATCCCAGGCTGAGCGGTCAGAATGACTTGTATCTCGATCCTTAAAGATCGCCATAACCTACCACCTCCCAAGCAGGAAGTTTCTTAGTCCTTCCAAAGATTATTGGCCGCATATTTCAAGATAACATTACAACAATGATCACAATAACCGTTACACTTCATTTCTTCACTCATGACATTATACTTACCATCTTGTTCATCATCCCGGACTCGGGCCTTGGTGATAATACGGGATAACTCTTTGACGGCAGCCGTCAATTTCTTCTCAATGGCTTCTTTGAGGGGTTCATAACTCTGGTAATCAATTTTGCCACCATTTCGCAATACGGAAAACATATAAGCCGTAACATCCTGGCGAAAACCACGTGCTGATGTATTATAAATACCAACCTGCTCTTCAATGGACTGCAGGAATTTAATATCAGGTTCCAACTCCTCACCCGTATTTTTGTCTTTTATCTTAGTTGAATTAGCAAAAGCTTCCGCATGATCTAAATAATTATTAAATAAGCTTTCAGCCTGTTCGCGATAACCATGGATAAAGGCCCGTGTAATCTCTTTTTCTAGTATTTTGTGATATTCTTTTTTAATGGTATCTTGTAAAAAGCCTAAATACCGTTTTTTATCATCCTCAGCAATGACCATTTCCTTTACGGCTTTAATCAGGTTATCAATAATACTGATGGGATTGATACAATTATTCTCTGATTCCGATAGGGCAATATCGATTGCTTTCATAATAAACCGAGTCGAGATTCCCGTCATCCCCTCCCGGTTTGCTTCATCCCGCAGTTCAAAAACATCTAACTTCTTCGTTGACCCTTTTTCAACGATTTCTTCCCCATTATATATTTTTAATTTGGTCAAAGGATCCACTTTTGCTGATGGCGTGAGCCGGGTCAAGATGGCAAACATTGACGCCATTTCAATGGTATGGGGAGCAATATGGGCATCAAAACTACTGTTCCGTAAAATTTTCTGGTAAATTTTCACTTCTTCATCCAATTCCAGACAATAAGGCACTTCAATTTTAACAATTCTGTCCAAAATAGCCTCATTGGTATGGTCGGATTTAAATTTATTCCACTCCGCTTCGTTAGAGTGAGCTAAAATAATGCCATCAAAATAAATCATTGAACCTTTACCAGGGGATGTTATGGACTTTTCTTGGGTCGCAGTTATCATGTTATGCAAATATTCAACATCATTTTTAAAGACCTCAATAAACTCCACTAACCCCCGATTTCCCACATTAAAAGCTCCATTGAGAGACAATACCCTAGGATCATCTTCAGCATATAGATCCATTTTAGAAATATCCACCGATCCAATCAGTACTGATGTATCTTGATTATTAGGATCAACGGGCGGCACCATACCAATTCCTTTGCGCGAGCGAGTGGAAAATTCAGCGGTTGTAATGGGAAAACGCTCAAATTCACTCTGGTAGTCATTTTTCAAGCGATAGCGACAAATAGGACAAAGATCACCCTCAATTTTTATGCCTAACAATTGCTCAAACTTAGGTCTAAGATGTTTAGGAATGAGATGTAACGGCTCTTCCCGCATGGGACAATCTTGTATCACATAAATTGGAGGGCTCATTTCTAAGGCCCTTTTTAATGCTTCCATGATGGAAGACTTGCCTGCGCCGACTGGCCCAACAAAATACAAGACTTGACGAGATTCTTCCCCCTTCATGCCTGCCGCATGAAAATAGCGCATGATTTTCATGATGGTTTTGTCAATACCATAAAAATCATTTTTAAAGTAAAAATAACGTTTCAATACATCATTACCATAAATCCTTTTTAAGCGAGGATATTCCTCCGTCTTGACTGTTTCCACACCACTTGCAATCAGTAATTGATACATACGCTGATGTGCTAATACAGCAATCTTCGGATTTTCCTTGACCAGAGCTAGGTAATCAAGGAGCAAACCACCAAACTTTTGTTGCTTCTTTGCCTCTCGATCCTTTTTTATCAGGCCATCAAAATCAAAACTAGCCATAAAATCGCCCCTCTCCTTAACTTTTAATCGTAAAAGTTATCTAAGTCGCAATCTCTAGCAAGTAGGGGATTGCTTCCTCGTACCACGTCGCAATGACAATCAGAAATTTATCTATTAGATAGATATGCAATCTCTTACCGATAATAGCACTCTAATTTTTAAAATTTAATGTTCTTGTAGAACTTCACTCATGATCAAGTACCTACTGATCCGCTACAGATCGTAAAAGAAAGCCTAAACTCTTATGTTACAAGAGTTTAGGCCTTCTTTTATTTAAGGATCTCCCAATCGGTTTCCTTAAAGCCTAGGAAAACCTTATCGCCGTCAAGGAAAATCGGTCGTTTCACAAGCATGCCATCGGTTGCTAATAAGGCTAGCATTTCCTCCTCCGACAGGGTTGATTCCACTTTTTACATAAACTCCGACATCATTTTATATAAGATTTCTTTATCCGGTGTGATCGTTAACTGAGCCAATGGCTGTTGATTAAAATCAATAGCTTCTTGATATGATAGTTTTTCTTTATTTTGATAAAGTAAACCCGTGACTAAGCCTTCATAATTCATGATATTTTCCATGGCCTGTAAGCGATTGGATGAATCATAATCTTTTATATCCTGCACAGAAGTAATATGATTTCTGTACCATTCATAGGAATTGGTTTTATTAAAAGTGACACAGGGACTAAACACATTAATAAACGAAAAGCCTTTATGCTGGATACCTTGCTCAATCAGCGACGTCAATTCTTTCACATTTTGAGAAAATCCTTGGGCAACAAAAGTGGCGCCACTAGCCAACGCCAACTCCATGGCCGAAAGAGGTGATTCCGTTGCTCCCTTGGGGGTGCTCTTGGTCTTAAAGCCAACATCACTGCGCGGTGAGGTTTGTCCTTTGGTTAAGCCATACACATGATTATCGAGAACAATATAGGTAATATCCATATTGCGCTTCAAGGCATGAATGGTATGTCCTAGACCAATAGCAAAGCCATCTCCATCCCCACCACAAGCCACGACCGTCAGATCACGATTCCCCATTTTCACCCCCTGGGCAACGGGCAAGGACCGGCCATGAATGGTATGAACGCCATAAGTATACATATAGCTGGATAGTCGGCCAGAGCAGCCAATGCCTGATATAACAGCTAACTGATGGGGCTCTAGTCCACGATTGGCGGCGGCTTGTTGTAAGGCATTTTGCAAAGCATAATGGCCACAACCTGGGCACCAATTAGGTTTCACTTTATTACGAAAATCAGCAGAAATACTCATTTATAAAATCTCCTTACATTTTTCATAGAGTGAAGTTCCGTCAAAAATACCACCATCGTATTTTAATAAATTTATCATTCGCCCGTCATCTGGTATGTTCATTTTGATGAGCTGAGCCAGTTGACCCGTGGCATTTTGTTCGACAACAAGCACCTTACGCGCTGAAAAATATAAGGACTGTAGTTGCTTTACCGGAAAAGGATGTAATAATCGAATATGAGCATGGTTGACTTTCCATTTTTCTGCGATCAACCTAAGGATAGTCTCTTCAATGGCACCACGACTAGCCGTCATCCCGATCATCAAAAGATCAGCCTCAACAAAAGGTGCGTTCACATAAATCGGCGTATTGTATCGATCTAATAATGTGTCAAGCTTACGCAAGCGCTTATCTGTTTGTGCAATACGGTTCGCAGCAGCCTCGGTCGGGTCGCCCATTTCATCATGCTCTAGTCCCGTAATGAGATGGATGCCATTTGGCGTACCAGGCAATACCCGGGGGGAAATTCCGCTGGGAGTTACTTGGAAACGTTTAAAGTAGTCACCTTGCTTAAGGGGTGGCAGAGCCGTATCTTGGATAAGATTGCCCCGTCTAATTTCAACCTTCTCATATTTGAGTGGTTCAACCGTCTGCTTGCCTAGGGAAAGTTGTAGATCGGTTAAGATAATGACTGGACATTGATATTCTTCCGCAATATTAAAAGCTTCAATGGTGTCATAAAAAGCCTCTTCTACTGTACTCGGTGACAATACAACCTTGGGAGTATCACCATGAGTATTGTAAATGGCTGTCATTACATCAGACTGTTCATTTTTAGTAGGCAGTCCCGTACTAGGTCCACCCCGTTGGGTATTGATCACAACGAGAGGCGTTTCTGTCATGCCAGCCAGCCCAATTGCTTCGGCCATCAAGGAGAAGCCCGGCCCCGATGTGGCCGTAAAAGCCCTTGCACCAGCATAATTAGCTCCAATGGCCATGGTACAGGCGGCAATCTCATCTTCGGTTTGTATAACAGCTCCACCCAGGTCCGGTAGTTTTTTTATCATATATTTCATAATTTCTGAAGCAGGTGTAATGGGATAAGCCGCCATAAAACGAGAGCCCGCAGTAATAGCGCCTAAGGCGATGGCTTCATTCCCCATCATAAACATCCGTTTTAGGGCTGTCGTCTTGGGCAATGAATATTTCTGTAGTAAATGGCTAAAATTTTCAGACATGAACTGGGCGCCCCCGTGAAAAGCATTCAAATTATTATCAATGACTTCTTTACCTTTTTTCGCAAATACCTCTTGTATAACAGCCGTAAATATTGAAAGGTCTACACCTAATAAGGCCGCACTCGCACCAAGAGAAACAATATTTTTCATCATAGCTGATCCGTAGGAGATAGCAATTTGGGAAAAAGGTACTGGACAAAATTCCAAACTCCTTATCTTCGTTACTGTTGGATGGCATTTTTCATCGGCTAAAATAATTCCCTGACTCCTTAATTCATGGGCGTTGATGTCGATGGTCTCTTGATCAAAGGCAAGAAGGATATCAAGTTGCTTGGCAATTGTACCTGTCGGCGTTAAAGATATCCTAATATTATAATTAGTATGTCCGCCTTTGATCCGCGACGAAAAGTGGCGATAACCATATAGGTAATAGCCCAAACGATTTAAGGCTATCGACAATATTTCCCCACTGCTTTCAATACCTTCGCCTTGCTGTCCGCCTACTTTCCATGATATTTCCAACATTTGCTGATCCATTTGCTTTTCCCCTTTCAATAAACCACTTCACTCACTTTACTAGCCGAGAAATCATCTTAAATTCCTCAGTACCTGCTCTGCGGCAAAGTTCAAAGAGTATGGATTCCACCGTAGTCAGCACGGCCCCCTCATATTCCATCCGTTTTAATGCAATCTCGTAGTCCCTCCGGTCCCGGGAGCCGATGGCATCGGCAACCACAATGGGCGTAAAGCCCAGAGCTTTTAAATCAATTACGGTCTGCAGTACACAGATATGAGCCTCAATCCCTGTAATAATAATATTTCTTCGATCCGTTTTACGAAGCTCTTCCAGAATATTTTCCGAACTACAACAACTAAAGGTTGTCTTGTCATAATATTGAGAAAAATATGTTCCTAGTCCTTCAATCGTATCGCCTAGGCCCTTGGGATATTGACGAGCTGCCATAATAGGAACGGCAAGAGCTTCCATCCCTGCGAGCAAAGTCACGACTTTTTTCTCTAGAACTTCGTTATTTTCGATATAGGGAAATAGTTTTTCCTGAATATCGATCATCAACAATTGGGACTTTTCCTTTTTTATGCGCATCTTTCTTCCCCCTGCTCTCTTTTATCGGTTGCTCTAAAGTCGTTTCAAATCCCGTTTAAAATGATTACGAATAACATATTATTCATGGGCGGCCCAATGAATTGAATGAAATTCCTCCCTACAGACGTTATTCTTTTGTAGCAATGCAAGAAGGAAACCACGCGTGGGAGAACCCAGAGGTATTTTAATATAATGCTAAGCTTCTATACTTCGACACAAAATCCCTTCAAACTTCATACATCTTCCATTTAGAATATGCATGAAAAATCACCTTCAGAATTGATGTTTTTACTATACTTGAGGTGGTATAATGGTAGAATGTTGCTATGGGCCCATTATTATGTCATAAAATCCAAATCATTGGCGTAAAATAGTTATCCCTGTACAACTTAGATAATTAATAAACGGTGGTGATCTTTTGTGAAAAAGCTTGTATTTATCATGAATTCTTTTTATAAAAGGGCCAATGGAAAATAGAACAAAGGCTTACCTCTATCTACTGATCACTTTTTTTTCTTGGGGCAGTTTATATGTGGTCAGCAAATTCGTCTTGGGTAAAATCCCCATTTTCACCATTTCATTTTTACGATATGGAATTGCAGGAATTGTCTTGTTTATTATTCTAAAACAAAAAAAGTTGAAAACAATCGAGAAACAAGATTATAAGTATGTATTTTTGATTGGTTTTCTCGGTTATTTCGTGGCAATCAGTGCACAGCTGCTCGGAACAAAACTATCCAATGCATCCCTGGCGTCCCTCGTGAATGCCATGTGTCCAGTGGCAATTATGTTATTCGCAGTATTTATCTTAAAGGAAAAATTAACGGTAAAGAAAGTAACTTGTGCCCTTTTGGCGATTTTCGGTGTCTATGTTATTGTGGGCGGAGTTAACGGTAGTGGTCAAACATTGGGGATTTTAATTTCAATTTTTTCCGTTATTTTATGGTCTTTGGTATCCGTATTTATTAGGAAAGTTACGCAAAAGTATGATTCTTTTCAGATTACTACCTACGGTATTATTATTGCAGCCATCTGCACGTTGCCATTAGCCATCTGGGAACTTACGGTCACTGCTAATGTTCAATTGGATGGAAGTGTCGTTCTTGCCATGTTATATATCGGGCTAGTTTGTACAGCCTTGTCCCATGTGCTGTGGAATAAAAGTTTATCGTTGATCGACGCAGGTACTTGCTCCGTATTTTATCCAGTTCAGCCCATGGTAGCCGTTTTTCTTGGTTGGCTGTTTTTAGGTGAAAATATCAGTCTGAACTTTGTCTTTGGGGCTCTTCTTATTATTGGTGGGGTACTGCTTAGCCTCGTTGGCTAGCAAGAAGTTACATTCCCTGTGGTATTTATTTAATTTTTCATTTATGATATAATCCGAATTGGTGATGAATATGATAACATTTAAAAATGATTGGCAAATTTTATTAAAAGACGAGTTTGAAAAAGAATATTATTTAAACTTACGACAATTTTTAATCAACGAATATGCAACAAAAACTGTTTATCCAGACAAATATGATCTTTTTAATGCGCTACATTATACGGCCTTCCAAGATGTGTCTGTCGTAATCTTGGGGCAAGACCCTTATCATGGCCCGGGTCAAGCCCACGGGCTGAGTTTTTCCGTAAAACCCGGCATTAAACCACCACCTTCTTTAGCGAATATTTACAAAGAACTAAAAGATGACGTCAACTGCTTTATCCCTAACAATGGTTATCTAAAAAAATGGTCGGATCAGGGCGTACTGTTACTCAACAATGTCCTAACTGTGATCGAAGGCCAACCTAATTCCCATAAAAATATTGGTTGGCAACACCTTACGGATAAAGTCATCAGCTTGTTAAACGAAAGAACCGAGCCCCTCATTTTTATTTTATGGGGAAGCAATGCCCAGTCAAAGACAAGTCTCATAACCAATAAAAACCACTCTATTATTAAATCCGTGCATCCCAGTCCCTTATCGGCGAGCAGAGGTTTCTTTAAGAGTAAGCCTTTTTCCAAAACAAATGCCCTTTTAACATCTCTCGGGAAAAATCCCATTGATTGGCAGATTGATAATCTCTAATGTAAATGCCAACGATCCTTTATGTACCTTTAATAGAGCAACCTCCTGAAAAGTAAGTCTATTTTTCAGGAGGTTGCTCTTCATTTTATATTATAAAAGAGTCAGTGAACGTTATAAACATGAGTTAGGCAATTTCGATTCTTACTTGACTCCCCCGACCATTGGGCTCAGCTGGTTCAACAATCAGTCTCCGCAATAACCTTTGCTGGAGAGTATCAACGTGGCTGATTAAGCCAATAACCATTCGCTCTAGCGGCAATCGTTCCAAACTGGACATAACGACCTCCAACGACTTCTGATCCAATGAGCCAAAACCTTCATCCAGAAAGAAAAATTCTAAGGGATGTTGACCTTTAAGTTGGATATGGGTGGATAAGGCTAGGGCTAAGGCCAGGGATGTCTGAAAGGTTTCACCACCGGACAGCATATTCACTGGCCGTCTGACGCCCCCATTATCATCATCCCGAATGAGAAAGGATCCGTCAGAAGCCATTTCTAAAGCGTAGCGATTATTAGTTAGATGTTTCAACCGCTCTGATGCTTGAGATAAAACTATCTCCATTTGCTCTTGCGCCATAAACTCAACCAACATATTCCCCCTAATTAACATCTTAAGGGTCGTGAGATGTCTTAACTCCTCTTTCAATAAAAGCAACTCATTTTCCAAAATTAACCATCGCTCATGACGAGATGAAATATCAGTTAGGATACGATCGACATTGATGCGTTCTTCCGTTGCATGATCCTTGCTCAACGTGGCATGGTTTAATTGTTGCTTTACTTCTTCCCATGTAGCACTACTAATACTTCTACCGCTCAATTTGGCGACAAGTTCATTGCGCTGAGCAATGAGTTTACGTTCTTCATCGGCATACAACCTTAGCTCTTTATGTTTTTCTTCTAGCACAGTCACATCCAAATAAGCAATTTCCACTTCTTTTTCTGAAGCAAAAGAACATTCTAGTAGCTTTGTCTCTAAACGTATCATTAGTTCACTCAGTTGCCTACTTAGACTATTGAATTGAGTTTGCTCAATCGTAATCTTTTGTTTCATGTGTAGCAACGCTTCCTGATTGATCTTATATCTTTCTTCCCCACTATTTTCCTTATCACGTACCTCACGCAACTCTCCTGCAAGCTGGGTAAGAAGAACAACAACAGGCACACCTTTACTCACATGATTCAAATGATCTTGTTTTCCTTTGACAATTTGCATCAACTCATTTTGTTGGGATTGCAGGGCAGAAATAGACACCTTACCCTGCTCCTGAAGCCCTAGTAATTGGTCCTTTTTGTCTTGTTCCTCATGCAGCGCACTTCGTGTCTGTTGTATTTTTTTTTGCAAAAAATCCATTTGCCGATCACGATTTGCCAATTCCTCCCGTCGCTTTGCAACCAAAGAAATAGCCGTTACGGGCTGTAAGCCAGATGTAGGATCCATCTCTATCAGTATCTTCACCAATTCATTGGATAACCCCTCTACCTGTTCAGTCATGATCTTACATTCGGCTTCTACCCGTATCAGTTCATCTTTAGCCCCCTGATGAGCCGCACGACACGTAGCCACCTCATTTTGCATACCAGCTAACCCTTGCTCCAATTCCCGAATACGGCTTGCAACTAACTGGCGTTCATTTCGCCATACTTTCAGTTTTTCCTTCGTGGTAGCTAACGTCAGTTCTTCAGATTCAGCTAGTCTAGCAATCCATATAGTATCACACTGGTCAATAGGTATACCCCATAAATCTCCGATGCCGATTAGGTCTTCCATAAGCTGGTTACTGATCACTTGAGCATTATGCTGAGCAGTCTCAAGCTTGGTTTTAATGCCGATGATCTGTCCTTCATTTTTTCTCAAGAGCATCTCAACGACTTCAACTTGCCTCTGAGCAACAAGTCTTTGGGTCTCAAGTTCTTCTTTGCTGGTTTTCAGGGGTGTAGAACTCAGCACCGCCGGCACAGGATGTTGACTGGAACCACAAACAGGACAAGGTTGGCCGATTTGCAAACTCTTGGCCATATTTGCCGCCATCGCCTGCCAATCACTCTGTAACAATTCATGGATTTGATTGTTGATAGCAAGCAAATCCGCTTGATGCACCTCACATCGAAGTTTGCTATTTTGGCACTCGACTTGCCCTATTGCGAGTTGAGAGTTTAACATGCTGATGGCTTTCTGCTCATCATCCAGTTTCTGTTCATCCAATATAAGCTGACGAACTTTTACTTTAAGTTCAGCCAATCTAATTTCTTGCTGCCCTAAAGCCTCTTCATCACCAGGACACATAGCCTTCACTTCATTTTCGGCACACAACAAGGTTGTCATTTCGACGGTAAGCTCTGTGACTTTTTTTTCATTGGTCTGTAGTTTAGTAGCAGTTCCTACTACATTGTTTTGACGCTCAGTATAATGACTCTGACATGCCTTCAGCGCCAAGATTTCACGTTCTAAAGCATCAGCCATACTCCCAGATCTTTGTACTAGCTGCCGATAGTCGCTGGAGACACTATTCTCGCCTATTTTCTTCTCTAATTCTACAATGTTCTTATTCAAGTTCTCAGTGGTGACACTAGCTTGTGTAATATGGTCCGTTGTTCTCTGCAGACTTTTTTGTTCTAAGTCCATGTTAACGGAATTTGTTCCTATGCGATCACCAAGATCAGCTACTTCTTTTTCTACGAGGAGTGCCCCCTCCAGCTGAGCTTTTTTCACAATTAATTGGGGTTCATGCTCTTGGCGATAACTCTTTACACAACGTAGATTCTCCGCTAATACATCAGCCTGTTCTTGTAGTTCTTCTACCTGCCCACGTGTAACATGATAGAGTTCTTCAGCCTGGGCCATACTCGCAGCAAGATGATGCCCTTCATTTATTATGGGGTGTACTTGCCCCGCTAGCTCAGCCCTTTCCACTTCCACATTTAGCTGGTTTATGTAGTGGTTTTTCTCCTGATGATGAGCAAGCTCATTTTCCTTTGTAGCAACCTCCTGTTGCAGTTCATACACTTTACGACTTGTGTCATAAAGGAGAGTGAGTTCATTGAGACGATTTACTGCCGTTTGTTCAGAAATCATTGCCAAAGACTGCTCAGTTGTTGCATCACAGAGCTTATCAGTAGAGGCATCGCCTAAGCCTTGCCGCTCGCCGTCAAGAAGGTTATATTTGAGATTGGCGGTTTCCAAACGTGCATTGAGTTTATCGGTGAGCTGGCGACCATACTTCTCTAGTGTGAAAAGCCTTTCCAGCATTACACGCCGTTTACTGCTTTCCATTTTCAAAAAATCGGCAAAACTGCCTTGAGGTAAAACAACGGCGCGAGTAAAATCTTCAGCCTTTAGCCCGAGCAAACCTTCGATATAGTTGTTAACTTCAGTTTCCTTCTCAGCAATTATCTCTTCATCCCCATCAGTCACATCAAGTAATCTACTATGTATGCTTTGCACTGATATGTGATCCCTGGTTTTATAAGCACGATCTACTCGGTAAATATGGCGCTGTTCACCAACACCGAGAGCAAAACTAAGAGATACCTTCATTTTATTTTCGGCATGATTGATGATTCCCTGCTTACCTCTTTCAGCCCGATCAACAATGCCGTATAAAGCTAGTGTTATGGCATCTAAAATCGAAGATTTACCACTACCAGTGGGACCGAAGATCCCGAAAATACCTAAATCAGATAGCTTTGTAAAATCGATTTCTTGTTCTTCTTTAAAACTATTGAGGCCTGAAATTTTAAGGTTAAGCGGTCGCATTTAAATCCTCCTTCCCACCAACGGCTTCAGCGTCCTCATCTTCTTGGGTGAGCTCTAAGAAGAGCTTGACCAATCCCTCTTCAGGTTTTAATCCGCCTTGTTGCCGTTCAAAAAAACGACCAAACATTTCTTCCGGTGATAAGCATGATAAATTGATGGCAGGAGTTTTTTCTTTATCCGTTAGGTTCGTAATCAATCGGATATTAACAAAACCAGTATGAAGAGTCCGTAACTTGTGTATTTCATCATTCGTAAGCATCTGAGTGATATGAATTTCGGCATCAATCCAGGCATTTTTATCTTTGCCTTCATCAAGCCAGCGATAAATTTGGTCGAGGCCTTGGGTCGCACGCCATTTAACCAATGGTTTTCCAGCAGAAAGAAATATTTCTCTCACCTGCGCGATGCTACCCGGAATGACATCAACCACCGTTACAGACTTGGCATGACCGGCCTCAGCAAAACTATATTGCAACGGTGAACCAGCGTATCGGCCAGCTACTGTACTCCCAATAGACTGGGGTCGGTGGAGGTGACCTAAGGCTATATACTGAGCATTTGCCGGAAAGGACAAAGGATCTACAGCATAAACCCCACCTACTTGCTGAATGTAATTTTCTGATTCAGGGCCTGATTCAATACCCCCGCGCACAAAGAGATGACTCATGGCGATATTGACAGTATCAGTGCGGAAATTGGCGGCAAGCGTATTCATGGTAGCTTTGATCAATTCATTATACCCTTGTTGCATGTCTGCCTCATCTAGCGTCTGTGCGACTAACTGTCGTAGACGTCCTTCCGATGGATAAGGTAATGCAGCAATGACTACCGAGTGGTCGCAGCTTGGTACAGTGAGTTCTAACCAAGATGGGCCACATTGAATCCGTGCAACCCGCCCTGCAAAACCATGTATGTTGGGATAAATTTCATCTTTGGGAAAACCAATCAAGGATATTCCTAAGGGATCAGCCAAAGGGGTGGAGGCACAAAGGCGCTCTGGATTATCGTGATTACCGGCTATAACGACTACACCTCGCGTTCCCTGCTTAGCCAGTCGATGGATAGCCTCATAAAATAATTGTTCAGCAACGGCACTGGGATTGGTATTTTGAAACACATCTCCAGCAATTAATACTAAGTCAATTGCCTCGTCATCACAAATACAGCAAATCTCATCGATGAACTGTTCCTGTTCAGGTCGTCTATCTCGTCCTTCGATGGTTTTGCCCAAGTGCCAGTCAGCAGTATGCAAAATACGCATCATTATCTCCCTTTCAAATCAAACTCGTTAACAGTCTCTTTTCTATATTACCCATATAGCTCCAAATCCCTGCACTCATTGTTGAACATCATCGTTGCCTAGAAACTTAATAATTAATCATTATCACCGTTGCATAATGTTCACCTCCTAACGGTGGCTGTCATACAATGTATTAGTAAAAGATGAAGGAGGAATAACATATGGGTTTCGGTTTTGGAGGCGGCCGCAATGGCTTTGGCGGTGGGGGCTTCATCATTATTATCATTCTCTTACTATTATTCTGTAGCTTTGATAATTCTTCCACTAGTTGTTAATTTTTTAAATTAATCCACCTAACCTACTCCCCTTGTCCATTGCAACCACGCTCTGCCAAAGCGTGGTTCATTTTTTCATATGAAGGTTGTTAGGGCGTTTTCATTCATGATTTTCATCTCCTTTACAATTTTTCAAGGTAATTTATATCTTTTTGTCGAATACTCACCATATAGGGAGTTGATACTATGTTTGAAACAAAACAGCCAGGAAAGAAAATCCAAGAAATTCTACGAAAGCTTGGTAATAAATACACGACTAAAACCATTGATTTTGAAAATTGTATTTATCTTAAACTTGATAATGGGTATTTTTTCGAAGTTAGCGGCTTAGACAATGCGAAAAAAAACTTTAACGCCACCATATATGTTTGGGGTAACTCCAAAGGATCAGGAACAATCGAAACAATATCTAATATTGATTCGATTGATATGCTGAAAGACTGCCTAGAGGAAGCAGAAAAAAAATATTTAAAGCTTGAAAATTCAACTGAATAAAAGCTTTCGTCATTGTACTAAAATAAGTTCATCCATTTCCGTCACTATGAGTAGTAGTGGCGGTTTTTTCTCGGTCATGATTTTTATTGAATCGTTCTAGGTTTAACAGAAAATAACAAAAAAGAGAGCTTGCTCAAAATGTCATTATGACAATCCGAACAAGCTTAAATGAATACATTTCCAATATATAAACCACCGACGACAACCCTCTACACACCTAAGACGGAGCTACCATAATCTCAGTAAAATTTATGTATTTCCATTGTATTATTTACCACTAATTTTCCTTCCCACCTCAACCGTTATGTCTCGACCGCCATAAATTATATCGCTTTTATCTAAAACAATCGCTAAACCTTTAGCGTCAGCAACAGTCTTAATAACCGCAATCACCTTGTCTTGAATCGTTGTAAGTAATGCTTGCCTTTTTTCATCTAACTGCTGCTGTAATTGATTAAAATAGACTTGCTTGTCTTGATCATTTGTCATTGCGGCAGTTTTCTCATTAAAATCTTTTTGGGCCTGCTCAGCTTGGGTCTTTATGGTTTGTTGTGCAATAGCCATATCAGGCTGCTGGGACATTAAAAATTGAAAATCTACGATACCAACATTAGAAGTCGGAGCCGCAGACGCCTTACTGCTCATTCCAACTACTCCCAAAAGAAGAAAAATTGCAACAATTAGCGACATAACATTCACTTGTTTTTTTTCACACGTAAGCACTTGTCCACCTCTTCCACTCATCATTTTATTTTTCCACTTCAATTATAACATGAGAATGTCACAAAATTATAACTTAGTAGTATTTTTTACTATAATTTATAATTAACTAAGCAGAAAAGCCAGCCATCTCAGACGGATCTCTATTCACATTTAAACTTACTTTGGTTCGAAAAAGCAAAAAGCTGTCTCACTCGCTTATGAGTAAGACAGCTTCCGTTAGCAAAAGAATTACTAACATGTCATTTGTTTTCCATTCGGTTGGGATTTAATTATATTTTCCAAAATACTAGCGAATGAACCTGATTCCTTCTTGTTTAATCCATCCTTGGATTTCTGAAGATTGCGATTATGACGATCGAAAACAGGTTGTGCCGGTGCTACTTTCAAAATCATATTAATCACCCTCCTTGGTTCTCAATAGGACTTATTTCCTGGAACTAGGACTTCTTTCCTATATTATCGATATATATTACGAAAAACTTAATCAAAAAATAGAATCTTTTTTCCTCCTAAACAAAATTAGGCCTCTCATTTTTACTGAAGAGCTTGTTATCTTATCTATTTCGGCTATGAAGCTTACTTTTGCGCAAACAAAAAGCCGTCTCACCTAATCATGGAAAGTGAGTCAGCTTATATGGATCCTTACAAATTTAGTAGTGCAATAATTGAGTTACTGGCAGTATACAATACGATTATCCCAGTAAAAATTATAATCGGATGACTACGCCATTCATCTGTTTTTATAATATCCATAAGTCACCTCCACACATTTTTCCCAATAACCAAGTATATGTACTTTATTATTGATACAATACAGGATAATTATTACAAATTGATAATGATTTGAATATAAATAAACGACCTACCCAGAGGCAAATAGCTTATTTACATTCACTGGATTATTTTCTTTAGTTATTTAGAAACATGGTGATTACATCCGCCTCAATCTGCTGGACCATCTGGTCATGAGTTTGATTTTCTCGCCATTGTCGATCATTCCAATCACGATCATTCTCGTTCTCATGACGTTGCAACTCTCGCTCATGTCGTTGCATTTCTAACTCATTCCGATATTGACGTTCGTTATCCTGGCGACTATCACGGTCATGAGTTTGATTTTCGCGCCATTGTCGATCATTCCAATCCTGAGCACTCTCATTGGTATGTCGTTGCATTTCTTTATTATGTCGTTGATTTTCCTGGGAATGTCTATCATTTTGTTGTTGTTGCCAATCACTTCTTGGCGAGGCTTCGATGACACTTGCACTCAAACCGAGTTGTATCATACCTGCCAATGAGTAAATCATTATCTTTTTTGCCATTCTGTCCATAAAGTTAACCCCTCCAAGATTATTTATATGTATATTCTTATGCAATAAACATGCCAAGTCTAAGATCCTCATAGATAAGCAAAGTAACCCCTTATTCTTTAGAGGTATGAACTTAATCGTGCAACATAATCGTGCAGTTTTGTACTAAACTGCACAAATAAAAAAAGCCATCTATGACAGATGACTCCCTACAAGCACGATACACCTGGGACACTTGTCTCTACACTCGCTCAGCCCTTGAACTTAAACGACATGTGGAGTAAGTAAAAAATAATTCATTACAAAATAATCACCTGCCCTGAGTCTATTAGTACCAGTTTGGCAGGTGATGATAACTTCCCATTATACGAATAGCTACAACGTCACGATTTTTACCAAAAATCCACCTATGATTGCAACTAGAAAAGTAATCACGAATAAGATAAGGATAATCTCTATAAAAGACACAATAGATGGCACTTTGGAATGGTCTTCGCCATTTTTCTTATGGATAGGGTCGCAATTTCCATTATGACAATATATTTTGGTCATCATGGTCCTCCCCTTTAAATGCTCATTTCTGAATTAATAGGGCATCCTATCTTTATCTAATTTAATTATACATTATTAATTTCAGCATGTAAATGATAATCATTACCGATTAAGTATATTAATATTTCCTTTATTTAGAAGAAATAAAAGAAACCACACCCCGAAGGATATGGCTTCTTTACATCCACCTCAACCTGATGAATTCATTAATTATGAGTTTGATTCTCGCGCCATTCCTTTAAATCCTGATCAATCTCATCATCGTTGTTATGTTACATTTTCAACTCATTACCCTATCACTAATCATCAATCTGCCGACCATTACGTTCATGATCCTGATTTTCCTGCCAGGTTACAACAATGTCACATTTTATCATATTTTATAATACTCTATGGCAAAGTAAAATAAAAAAAGTCACCCAACCAGTTGACGGGTGATTATTAATTAGAGGCATAAAAGCAAAAAAAATAGCCCTCATATTTCTTATTAGAAATCACGAGGGCTGAAAGTCAATTTACAGATGCAGGGTCTATGTAAAATCCCATAGAAACTCCATACCATATGACAGCTGCCAAAGCTATCATGACTAAAGCATAGCCACCAATTATAACTTTATTGCTAATCTCCGTAGTATTACCCTTTTTATCTGTAGGTTCACAATATCCATCATGACAATATGTATTCGCCATTATAATCATTCCTTCCAATTCAATTACCACTATTACAGTAAATATATATCAATTTACAATCATTGTAAATTTAAAAGTATATTCCGTTAAAATATACAATTGTGTAGATTATAAATATTCAATACTGATGAAATTGTTTGATAAATAAAAAAACCATCCACGACAGACGGCTTTCTACCAGTGACACCTGGGGGCACTTAACCCCTACGCACTCGACTTAACTGTTGTTAAGTCCATATACCTAAACCAATAGATTCTATATCGATGACTTTAATCTAAAAGTTAGTAATAGCTTCGCGAGGATTCATTAACAATCTATGTAGAATACTCATATCTCCCCCCTAAAATCTCTTCCTCAAGTTCCTTTAAGATTTGAGGAAGATTCATAATGAATCTTTCTATTTCTTCCTTACTCATCTCAAATTCTATCTCGCCCTCATTCATAATAATACCTCCTTTTTCAGATATAAATAAAAAAAATACCAGATTGCATCACATAAAGTAACTGATGCAACATGGCAATCATAGATATCATCCTTAGACCCATAGCTTTGCGCCCTTATCTTTCAATAAGTTAGCCCAATATTAAATTAAAATCAGATTGGGGGAATTTAGCAACTACTTTTTCATAGCTACCATTAAAAATGGTCCATACTTTTTATCAACATTATTAATATGATTTACTAGCCAATCCTTTAAAATATTCAAAAGTTGGCCCGCCTGGAGAAGTTTGTGATCATGCTTCTTTCTGAATTCTGTAACAGTTTTAATAAATTCATCATGTAATTCTTTATGTGCTTTATACTCTGGGTAACGATACTGAACCATCAATTTTTCCTCATGGGCAAAATGCTTGCGTGTGTATTCGGTAGCATCATCAAGAATCTTCGTCAACAACTCTTTCCCTTTGCCGGATTTCATGGCTTCATGTAAGGAATTGATCATTCCGATTAGTTGTTTGTGTTCTTCATCAAATTCAAACACAGTTACACTGAGTTTTGTATTCCATTCAATAAGCGACATACTCATTCATCTCCTAAATATTTTCGCGGATACATTTTCGGCATCTCACTATTGATTATTGTACTCACATAAAAAAAATAAGTATTTTCCTTTATTCGACAAATATAGCTATTTCCCCTCCTAAATAATTATCAAATGATAGTTATTTTGAAACTAGTTGATAGAAAAATAGCCACCCTATCCGCGGGCAGCTACCACATAGTAGTATCCACAAAATTGGCCCTGCTATGCCTTAATTTATAAACTGTTTGCTCTGCAAAAGTTGAACTATTAACAGCGATTGTAACAATGCTTCAATAATTTAAGCCTGTATGTATAGGTCAATCGTTCTTTATATAAGCTTCATTTTTCCACCCCGTTATTTCCCTAAATTAAATATAGTCATAATTTGTTAAATATCAAAAGCCATCCATTACAGATGGCTCTCGGTCAACGCCTTATGTACCTGACAAGCAGGTATATTATTACCAGTTTGCAGGTGATTTTAATGTTTAGGCACATATATCAAATCTCTATAATTTAGATTTTAAATTTACTAACCGCTTCGCGTAAATTCATCGCTAAATGAGCTAGCGCTTGGCTAGATGATGCGATTTCTTCCATCGAGGCTGATTGTTCTTCCGTTGCAGCCGATACTGTCTGTGCTTCTCCTGACGCCTGCTTGCTGAGTCCGTCGATTTGTTTTACAGATGATACAATTTGCTGACTACCACTTTCCATTTGCTGAATGGCAGTAGAAATTTCCTGTACTTGGTTAGACACTTCCGTCGTCAAAGCAACGATTTCTCTAAATGCACGGCCTGCGGTATTCACAACCTCCGTCCCTATTTTAACCTCACGGGTGCCTTCACTCATAGCTACAACGGCCTTATCCGTATCCCCTTGAATTTCATTGATTAACGTAGCTATTTTTTTTGCTGCCTCGTGTGATTGTTCCGCAAGCTTACGAACTTCATCTGCGACGACGGCAAAGCCTCTTCCTTGCTCGCCAGCTCTTGCAGCCTCAATGGCAGCGTTAAGGGCCAGTAGGTTTGTTTGTCCAGCAATCCCGGAGATAGTTTCTACAATCTGTCCAATTTCCTTGGAGCGTTCGCCAAGCTTTGTAACCACTTGCGCAGAATTATTGACGGTCTGTTCAATGTTGGTCATTTGCTTGACAGCCGTTTCGACGGACTTGTCGCCTTCTTTCGCCTTTGCAGCGGCTTGGGCTGATTTACCAGCTACCAGATCAGTATTTGTACCCACTTGTTCCATACCTGCTGACATTTGCTCCACTACTGCCGATGTCTCATTGATAACATGAACTTGCTTTTCCGCACCGACTGCCACCTCGCTAATTGATTCCGCTACTTGGTTTGCCGCCTGGGCTGATTGTTGAGCGCTAGCAGTCAGC
>Ga0209123_1000703_pt1 | contig 39305 bp, 37 predicted proteins | sample BarGraIncu00431A_FD_184500 | JGI IMG/M metagenome (GOLD analysis project Ga0209123, IMG submission 184500) | Arctic peat soil microbial communities from Barrow, Alaska, USA - Barrow Graham LP Incubations 004-31A (SPAdes) (version 2) | ecosystem: Environmental > Terrestrial > Soil > Wetlands >...
CGAAATTCTCAACTTAGATAGTGAAACGTTAATGGAAAACTTATTCTCTGAAAACGAACAACTTACAAAATTCTTAAATTTCAAAGCCCTATCGCAAGCGGGCTAAGATAGCTTGCGAAAGTTCAGTAAATTTAAATGAAAATCTTAAGTTTGATGTTTGGGTTCAATAGAAACCTTTAGGTGCATTAAAGCATATATTAATCAAAATGACTACTTTAAGTGTGTTTTAAAATATTTTAGCGATTACATTATATTATATTTTTGTGTTTATTCAAAGTGTTAAACGTTGTCATTTCGACATGTATTATTTCTTTTTATAAAATTAATCAATAAAAGTTAGTACTTATTTGTAATAATATCAAATTTATTTTTATTTTTGTCATCGTTAAGTACTTTTGTTTTTCCAGTGCAAAATATATTCTCATGGCTTCTTTCCCAAATAACCTTTTTAGATTTTATGCTGATGGTTTCAGAAATATGACTGTTGGTAAAACGCTCTGGATTATAGTATTGATAAAACTTTTTATCATGTTTGTGGTATTAAGGATTTTTTTCTTTCCCAATTATCTGAAATCGAATTTCAATGATGACAAATTCAGAGCCGATCATGTCAGGCAGGAGTTAATTGACAAAACTAAATAGAACAACTACTTTAATAACTAATCACTTTAAAAAATTATGAGTTTATTGGATGCAACATTAGTGGATTGGTCGAGGGCACAATTTGCCATGACGGCTATGTACCATTGGCTATTCGTGCCGCTTACATTGGGTTTAGGCGTGATTGTGTGTATTTTGGAATCATTGTACGTGAAAACGGGCAATGAGGAATGGAAAAAAGCAACCCAGTTTTGGATGACGCTTTTCGGAATCAACTTTGCCATTGGGGTGGCAACTGGAATTATTCTGGAGTTCGAATTTGGCACTAATTGGTCGAATTACAGTTGGTTTGTGGGCGACATTTTTGGTGCACCGCTGGCCATCGAAGCGATTCTGGCGTTTTTCATGGAAGCAACTTTTATTTCCATCATGTTTTTTGGTTGGAAAAAAGTAAGCAAAGGTTTTCACCTTGCTTCTACATGGCTCACAGTTATAGGAGCCACCTTATCAGCCTTATGGATTTTGGTTGCCAACGCATGGATGCAATTTCCGGTAGGTATGGAATTTAATCCGGACACGGTTCGAAATGAAATGATTGATTTTTGGAGCATTTTGTTTTCACCAGTTGCTATAAACAAATTTTTTCACACTGTCATTTCGGGTTGGGTGCTGGGAAGCCTGTTTGTTGTTGGTGTCAGCGCCTGGTTTTTGCTAAAAAAACGCGAAATTGATTTTTCTTTGAGAAGTATTAAAGTGGCAGCAATTATTGGTTTAATATCCACAATATTGTTGGCTTATACAGGTGACAATTCTGCTTATAACGTTTCCCAGAAACAACCGATGAAACTGGCCGCCATGGAAAGTCTTTACAACGGGCAAAAACCTAATGCTTTGGTTGCATTAGGTATTCTTAATCCTGCCAAAAAATCTTATAATGACTCGATTGATCCATTTATTTTTAAAATTGAAGTTCCATCACTTTTATCATTGCTTGCCAACAGGGATATAAATTCATTTGTACCTGGTATTAAAGATATTTTGAACGGCGGATATAAAACTATGGATGGGACGGTAGCACTTTCGTTTGATGAAAAACAAGCACGCGGTAAAGCAGCTATTAAGTCATTGGCTGATTATCAGACAGCCATTCAATCTAAAGATACAGCTGCCGCAAAAATTCACAAAGCTGCATTGAAAGTAAATTATGCTCAATTTGGTTACGGTTATATTGATAAAGCTGAAAAAATGATTCCAAATATTCCTACCATTTATTATTCATTTCGATTAATGGTGATGATCGGATTTTATTTTATTGCACTTTTTGGGTTGGTTTTATATTTTAGTTTAAAGAAAAAGATTGAAAAAGCCAATTGGCTGCTTTGGATCAGTTTGTTGAGCATTCCACTTGGATATGTAGCAGGTCAACTGGGTTGGGTGGTAGCCGAAGTGGGTCGTCAACCATGGGCAATTCAGGATGTTTTGCCTGTACAGGCTGCCATTTCAAATATTTCGGCCAATTCGGTAAAAATTACTTTCTTTTTGTTCCTGGTATTATTTACCGCTTTATTAGTAGCCGAAATCCGCATAATGCTGAAACAAATCAAGAAAGGTCCTGTTGAGAAATAGATAATTACTTGACTGGTTAATTGGTTCTAATATCTTTGTTCCTTATTCTAACATTAAAAAATATAATTATGATTACATATTCATTCTTACAACACTACTGGTGGTTTTTGATATCACTTCTTGGTGGAATTCTGGCATTTTTGCTCTTTATACAAGGCGGACAAACCCTTCTATTCTCACTTTCGAAAACCGAAGATGAAAAACGTTTGCTAGTTAATGCACTTGGCCGTAAATGGGAATTCACGTTCACCACGCTGGTAACTTTCGGAGGTGCATTTTTTGCATCATTCCCGTTGTTTTATTCCACCAGTTTTGGCGGGGCTTACTGGGTTTGGATGGCTATTTTATTTTGCTTTATTATTCAGGCCGTTTCGTACGAGTTCCAGTCGAAGCCCGGAAATGTGTTTGGTGCCGGAACATACCGTGCATTTCTTTTTATCAATGGGTTATTGGCAACATTTTTAATTGGTGTTGCAATAGCCACATTCTTTACCGGTTCCGACTTTATTGTTGCCAAAGGAAATATCACTAATCAACTGGCACCGGTAATTAGCTCGTGGGGCAACGAATGGCATGGATTGGAAGCACTGTTGAACGTGCGTAACCTGACATTGGGTATCGCTGTTTTCTTTCTGGCTCGTTCACTAGCTTTACTCTTCTTTATAAGCCGATTGAATAACGAAACGCTGGAAGCACGCTCCCGCAAATTCTTGTGGTATAATGCCATTCCTTTCGTAGTGTTCTTCCTTATTTTTGTAATATGGACGTTGTTCTCCGAAGGTTTTGCTGTTAATGAAGCTTCTGGTATGGTATCAATGGAAAAATACAAATACTTTACGAACCTGTTGGAAATGCCGGTTGTTCTTGTAATTTTCCTATTAGGCGTAGTAGCTGTATTGGCAGGTGTTATTGGTACGTTGGTTTCTCCGAAGTTCAAGAGCGGCATATGGTTTGCCGGTGTAGGAACGGTGGTAACAGTTTGCAGTTTGTTACTGCTGGTTGGTTATAACAACACTTCGTATTATCCTTCTATTAATCTTCAAAGCTCGTTGACTATTTTCAATTCGTCGTCAAGTTTCTTTACGCTGAAAGCCATGTCGCTGGTATCGCTGTTTATTCCGGTGGTATTGGTATATATCTTCATTGCCTGGCGCTCCATGGAAAAGAAACGCATCGACATTGAAGATGTAAATGGTGATGATCATGCTTACTAAGTGAAAAGTTGATTTAAAATTAAAACAAAACAGGCTTTCCGTTTATGGAAAGCCTGTTTTGTTACTAAATATTCAGCATCAAAAACTAATTGAAGCTGTTTCTCCCAACAACTTGGTTGAGTTAGTTTATCCCAATAACTTCATAACCAATATTGTCTACTGAGCTTTTGAGTGTTTCATAACTGACTTCTTTTGATAAAGAAAGTTTCGCGGAGTTTGTTTCTAAATCCACCTTTGCTTCTACTCCGTCAATAGAGTTAAGCACTTTTTCTACACGAGCTGAACAATGTCCGCAGCTCATTCCTTTAATTTGCAATGTTTTTTCTATCATAATTTTATTTATTTAGTTATTTGTAAATTTTGAAACTGTTGGTTTAAATCTTAATAATCTCAAAGCGTTTAAAACTACTGTGACTGAGCTGAAACTCATGGCTGCAGCAGCAAACATTGGATTCAATTTCCAATCAAGCAGTGTATAAAAAACACCGGCAGCAAGTGGAATTCCAATAATATTATAGAAAAATGCCCAAAATAGATTTTGTTTGATATTTGTCATCACGGCATTGCTAAGGCGTAATGTTGTTACCGCATCCATTAAATCGCTTCTCATTAACACTACGTCAGCCGATTCAATAGCTATATCAGTACCGGCTCCAATAGCAATACCTAAATCAGAGCGCATCAAGGCTGGTGCATCATTTATCCCATCACCAATCATAGCTACTGTTTTACCTTCTGCTTGAAGTCTGGTAATTTCTTTTTCTTTTTCATGGGGCAACACCTCAGAAACAACAGAATTAATGCCGAGTTGCAATTGTATGGCTTCGGCTGTTTTTGCATGATCACCTGTAAGCATTATTACCTCTAATCCTAATGATTTGAATTGATCAATTGCTTCTTTGCTGGTTGTTTTAAGTACATCGGCTACAGCAATTATTCCCAATATTTCATTTTCAGAAGCAATAAACAAAGGAGTTTTTCCCTCGTATGCCAGTCTATCAGCTATACTTTCAAACTCAAGTAATTTTACCTTTTGTTTGTTCATCATCTTGTTATTACCCGCAAAATATAGTGTGCCTTTTACGGTTGCCTGAATACCAAATCCGGGAATTGCAAGAAAATTTTCCACATTATAAAAGTCTAATTTTCTCCGGTCGTTTTCATCCATAATAGCTTCTGACAATGGATGTTCAGATGGTTTTTCGAGCGAAGCTGCAATTTCCAGTAAATCGTCTTCTGTTATTGATTTGGAACATAATATATCTGTTACCCGTGGTTTTCCAAGCGTAAGCGTACCTGTTTTATCCAGAACTACAGTGTCAATTTTGTTAGCCATTTGAAGTGACTCCGCCGATTTTATCAAAATGCCATGTTCAGCACCTTTACCTGTTCCAACCATAATAGCTACCGGAGTTGCAAGTCCTAATGCACACGGACAAGAAATGACCAAAACTGCAATGCCAATGGACAATGAAAATTCAAAACCATAACCAAGCATCCACCATACAACCGTTGCCACAATGGCTATTAAAATAACAACGGGTACAAATATGCTGCTTATTTTATCAGCAAGTTTTGAAATGGGTGCTTTTGATGATGATGCATCCTCTACTAATTTAATAATTTGCGAAAGAGTTGTATTTTCACCAACTTTAGTGGCACGTAACGTAAAGGTTCCATTACTGTTTATGCTGGCAGATAGTACATTATCTCCTTTTTGTTTGAACACAGGAATACTTTCACCCGTAAGTGCCGATTCATCAACAGAAGATCCTCCACTAATAACAATTCCATCAACCGGTACCCGCTGCCCTGGTCGAACCACCACCATTTCATTCACTTTTACGTCTTCAATGGGAACTTCCATTTCCACTTTATGCCGAATGACATTTGCAGTTTTAGGAGCCAGGTCCATTAATCGGGTAATTGCATTCGATGTCCTGCTTTTTGATTTAGCTTCCAGGTATTTTCCCAGTGTAATTAATGTAAGAATTGTGGCTGCCGATTCAAAATATAAATCATGTGTAAATCGATTTACAGCTGCTTCATCACCGGTTTTTAATCCAAAATAAATCCGGCTAATAGCATAAATACCATACAATATAGCCGCTGACGTTCCCATGGCAATGAGCGAATCCATATTTGGTGAAGCCTTAGCGAGAGTTTTAAACCCCTTTTTAAAATATCTTCTGTTAATGTAAACAATTGGCAACATGAGCCAAAACTGAACAAAGGCATATAAAAAGGCATATTCTGTAGTAAGTAGAACTGATGGATAAGGCAACCCAATCATATGTCCCATTGAAAAATAAAACAAGGGTACTATAAATGCAAATGAAATCCAAAAATGTTGTCGAAGCTCAGTAAGCTCCAAAAGCGCATAATCTATCTTGGGTGTATTTTCTGATGCAATATTATTGGGTTGAGCCGTTTGGTGTGGATGAGCAATATAACCTGCATTTTCAACAGACTTTTCAATAAATGTAGTGTTTAATTGCAATTCATCATACGTTACAGTCATGCTGTTAGTCAGCAAATTTACATTCACAGAACTTATTCCTTCAAGTTTATTCACACTTTTCTCCACATTAGCCACACATGCGGCACATGTCATTCCAACTACATCAAATTTTTCAGTTTTCATTTTTCCAACACAATTTTATAACCTAAACAGCAAAATTCTCAATTAGTTCTTCAAACAACAACAAAATTAACCAAATCTTTCACTAAAATTATCAATACATTTCAAATTACAATTTTCTTGTTCTGCTTTAACAGAGATGCCTGTCATACTAAAAATCATTTCCAAAATTACTAATAATTTCCGTAATGATATCAAATTTGTGAAAAAAACTATTCTCCATGTTTGTTGTTATAACTAAAATTTCAGTAATTGACTGACAAATCGAACTCGAAGACATTGAAAAATCGACAATTTATAACAATGCCGTTTATTTGAGTTTATAATTGTAACTTTTATTAATATCCACCTTAAATTAATCATTATGACTTTTGATGAAAAAAAGGGCATGTATTTTCCTTCGGAAGATATATTAAGTCAAGCCAATGTAAAGGAATATGAAAAGCTTTACAAGTATTCAATAGAAAACCGTGAACAGTTTTGGGCTGAGCAAGCCGGGCATCTCGATTGGTATAAAAAATGGGATAAAGTACTGGATGATTCTGATAAACCATTTTACAAATGGTTTGCAGGTGGAAAAATTAATATTGTTCATAATGCCATTGACCGTCATTTGAAAACGGCTAACCGCAATAAACTTGCAATAATTTGGGAAGGTGAAAACGGAGATGTGCGCACATTCTCTTACCATGCATTAAATCGGGAAGTTTCAAAATTTGCCAATGTACTTAAAAGCATGGGTGTAAGGAAAGGTGATATTGTCACCATTTACATGCCTCAAATACCGGAACAGATTTTTGCCATGCTTGCCTGTGCCAAAATTGGGGCAGTTCATAGTGTAATCTATGGTGGATTTAGCCACGAAGCACTTTCCGAACGCATTCGGGATGCTGAGAGTCGTGTGGTAGTTACTGCAGATGGTGGTTACAGGCGTGGGAAAATTGCCGATTTAAAAGAAATTGTAAACGAAGCAGTGGTTTTATGTCCTACTGTTGAAGTAGTAATCACCGTGAAACGAACCGGACAGGAAGTTTACATGGAAAACGATCGCGATTATTGGTATCACGATTTAGAATCACTCCCTATTGCCAGTCCCAAATGCGAAACGGAGGAAACCGACGCGAACGACATGTTGTTTTTGCTTTATACTTCAGGTTCTACCGGAAAACCCAAAGGTATGATGCATAATCACGGTGGTTATTGCGTGTATACTTCTACCACACATCGCATGGTTTTCGATATTAAACCTGAAGACCGATTTTGGTGTGCTGCCGATCCAGGTTGGATAACCGGACACAGTTACATGGTTTATTCACCGCTTATCAATGGAGCTACCATTTTTATGTACGAAGGTGCGCCCAATCATCCTTATCCGAATCGATGGTGGCGAATGATTGAAAAATATGGTATTAATATTCTATATACTTCACCTACAGCCATTCGGGGTTTGATGCGCTACGGTGATTCGTGGGTTACACGGCACGATTTGAGTTCGTTGCGGTTGTTGGGTTCAGTGGGTGAGCCTATTAATCCCGAAGCTTGGCGCTGGTATTACAAAGTAGTGGGGAATGAAAAATGTCCGATTATGGATACCTGGTGGCAAACTGAAACGGGTGGTTTTATGATTACACCTTTGCCGATAATGCCATTAAAACCCGGTTCAGCATCTAAACCTTTTTTTGGAAATGAAATTGGCGTTGTTGATGAAAATCATCAGGATGTAAAACCAGGTGAGGAGGGAGCGTTGGTAATAAAGAATATATGGCATGGTTTAACTGCTGGGATTTATAAAGATCCTGAGAAATTTATAGAAACATATTGGAAAAAATACGAAAAAGAAGGTTGGTATCATCCGGGTGATTCTGCTAAGATAGATGAAGATGGTTATATTTGGGTTATTGGGCGAAGTGATGATGTAATTAAAGTAAGCGGGTACCGGCTAGGAACTGCCGAAATTGAAAGTGCATTAGTCAGTCACCCAATGGTTATCGAAGCTGCAGTTATTCCGTTACCGCACAAACTGAAAGGAAATGCTATTCATGCTTTTGTTATTTTGAAAAACGGAGTTACCGGTTCGCGCGAACTGGAAAATGAATTAAAAAACCATGTTGCCAAAATGATGGGACCCATTGCCAAACCCGAAGAAATTCTTTTTACGGAAACATTACCTAAAACACGCAGCGGCAAAATCATGCGTCGAGTGCTTAAGGCAAGAGCGTTAGGTGAAGATGAAGGTGATTTATCAACGCTGGAAGAATAAAATGTAATTTCTAAATGAGTTATCATTAAAAAAAGATTCCTTGTATGTTCTAAAACTTATGAGGAATTTTTTTTAACGTGGAACAAAGTTTAAAAAAGATTGTGTAGCTTTGTACAAAATAAGATATATGGTTCAAACTATATATTCTCAATTTTTACCAATTAATAATTAAGTATATAACCGTATGAATTACAACAAACTAATCTTTTTTGCACTTTCTTTAATTATTGTTTTTAGCAGTTCGTGTAATAATGTAAACGAAGAAAGTAACTCGCTAAAATGGCAAACAGATAACGCTAATTATTTCACAAATATGAAGGATAGCGCATCCTACATACTTTATAATATTCCGGATAAAAGAGGTGGTCAAAGCTTTTACTATAAAATAACAAAACAGGGAGATCAGTCTGGTACCAGCCCTACTGCAACCGATGTAGTTAAGGTTAATTACAGAGGTCGTTTAATAACTGGGGAAATTTTTGATAAAACATTTGTTGGTAATAGTCCTGAAAATGATATTAACGCAACTCCAGCTCAATTTGTTGTTGGCCAGTTAATTCCTGGCTGGATAGAGAATCTGATGTTTATGAAAGTTGGTGAAATAAGAACTATCATTGTACCTCAGACACTTGGGTATGGTGCTTATGGAGCAAGTCCCTCAATACCTTCCTATTCAACCCTGCGATTTGAAATTCAGTTGGTTTCAATCGTAAAATAAGTGTCTGATAAATTATTGTAAAATTGCAACAAAATGATTGAAAATATTGAGCAAGTAATCAGAACCCGAAAATCAATACGAACCTATACAAATAATCTGATTGAACCTGAAAAGAAGCAATTAATTCTTGAGTTTATAAACTCCAATTCGGTGGGAATATTTGGTAATGAAGTTGAGTTCTTTTTAATTGATGCAAATTCTGACGAGTTTAAGAACATTAAGCTAGGAACATATGGAGTAATTTCCGGTACAAAATATTTCATTGCAGGAAAGATTAAAAATTCAAACCTTAATTTCGAAGATTTTGGTTATTGCATGGAAAAACTAATCTTATATTGTACCCAACTTAATTTTGGAACTTGCTGGCTTGGTGGAACCTATAAGAAAACAGCATTTTCAGCAGCCATTGACCTTAGAGATGATGAAATTATTCCTGCCGTAAGTCCTGTAGGGTGTTTTGACTGTAACAAAACGTTTGTGGATAAGGCATTTAGATATGTTGTAGGTGCTGATAACAGAAAGCCATTCGATGAGCTGTTCTTTTCAAAGTCATTCAATCAAAAACTTACTGAACAAGAAAAAGAAAAGTACGGATTTTATCTTGAAATGGTGCGATTGGCCCCATCTGCCTCCAATAAAGAACCCTGGAGAGTCGTTTTAATTGATCATGTTTTCCATTTTTATCTGAAACGTACGCCAAATTACAATAAAACAATTTCTCATTCCGACTTGCAACGAATTGATATGGGCATTGGAATTGCACATTTTGATTTATCATTATCCGAAAAAAAAATATCACATCAATGGACGATTGAACCTCCTACTATCGAACTGGAAGATTTGGTTGAATATATTGCAAGTTGTGAAATCCTCTGATTTGTATTGATTAGATAATATGAATGTTATTCCCCGATTGATTGTTTTAGTGCTGTTTGTGTTGCCGGTTCATGGGTTTGCTCAATCAAAGATGAAATTTGAAGGCAAAGATGTAGTGATTGGTGAAACATTAAACTACAAAGCAAGTTGGGGGTTTTTTACCATTGGCAGTGCAACAACAAAAATTGACAAAACGGTCTATAGAGTTGGATCGGACATTTGCTTTAAAATTGATATTACAGGACAAACCAACGGGATTGCTAAATTATTTTATGTGCGTGATAAATGGACTTCGTATATGGATACGGCCGAAGTAATTTCTCATAAATCGTTTCGTAGCATTCGCGAAGGTAGATATGAATTGGATGAGGAGATTCATTTCGATCATATCAATAAAAAAGCGGAAGTGAGAGTGTATGATAAGAAATCAAAAGCATTTGTTTTGAAGAAGATGTATGATACCCATGAGAATGTACGTGATGTAATAGCAGGTTTTATGGTCTTTCGGTTAGTCGATCTATCGAATTACAAGAAAGGAGAAACATTCACCATCAATGGCTTTTATGAAGACGAGGGTTATAAAATTAATGTAGTCTATTTGGGAGAAGAATATATAACGACTGATTTCGGCAAAGTTTTGTGTTATAAAGTAAAACCTATTGTTCCAAAAAACAAAGTATTTTCCGGAAGGGATGCTGTAGATGTTTGGTTATCGGCTAATAAATCCAAAACAATCATCCGTATTCGAGCTAAAATGTTTGTTGGGAATGTGCTGATTGATTTACAAAAATAGAAACCGTTACCTTTAGAAATAGAGTTATAAAACAGAGTTAATTCAAATGAATAGAAAATTTATCATCATAGTAGCGATTTTTGCAGGATTGCAAATCACAAGCTGTAAGCGTTCTAATCAACGCGTTGGAAACATAACGACCGATTCAGTTGCCGGAAATGCAGTTTCCGATAGTAAAGAACCCAAGAATACCGCTGCACAGATTATGGCAAAGCAGGAAGTGCCGGTTTTGTGTTATCATCGCATTTCGGATGGACCTAAAAGCGATTACAAGGTAAGTCCCGCCACTTTTGCCGCTCATATGAAAATACTTGCCGACAGTGGTTATCATTCCATTTCGCCTTTACAGCTGTATGATTATCTGGTTTATAATAAATCATTGCCCGAAAAACCAGTTATCATCAGCTTTGACGATTCGCGGGTGGAACATGCGCTGGTTGCAGCTCCGGTGATGGAAAAGAACGGATTCAGAGGTGTTTTTTTTATCATGACCATTACATACAATAAAAAGAATTACATGACCAAGGATCAGATTGTGCAGTTGTCAAAAGCCGGTCATACTATCGGACTTCACAGTTGGGATCATACCATGGTAATTAAATACAAGGAACCTGCCGACTGGATAAAAGAGGTAGCAGACCCTAAAAAGAAGTTGGAACAAATTGTAGGAAAACCGGTGGAATATTGGGCATATCCGAATGGTGTGTACGATCATAAAGGAGCTATTGAACTCAGCAAATATATGAAACTGTCATTCACTCTTTTTTCCAAACGCGATTCAATTGTTCCTTTACAAACCGTTCGCAGAATTATTGTTCCTGAATGTACACCGCAGGGATTGCTTAAATCGATGCATCGGGCTTTTATTAAAAGAAAATAATCATAATCAAGACATTAGGCAAAAAATAATATTATATTTCCATTACTTTCAAATTTTAAGAATTTTATAAACTTTCAACTTTTCATAATGAACTTCAAACAAATTATCCTTATTTCACTCGCTATCTCACTTATTTTTACAGGATGTAACCAAAAAAACGGTAAGAACTCCGCTGGAAAATCATCTGAACAAATAACCGAACAAAAAATAATTCCTACAGATACGCTAGCCTATCAGAAAAAATTAATTGCTTTGTCCAATGGCGATACTACCGGTTTGTGGCCCAATCATCTTCGTTCCTATCCACTTGATGGGGCAATTTTACCTTTCAAACGGATTGTGGCTTATTATGGCAATCTTTATTCGAAAAGAATGGGTGTGTTGGGTGAATATCCTCCAAAAGAATTATGGCGGAAATTAAATATTGAACTAAAAGCCTGGGAAAAAGCTGATTCTACTACGCCCGTTCTACCGGCTATTCATTATATTGCCATAGTGGCTTCAGGTACTCCGGGTAAAGACGGGAAATATCGTACACGTATGCCGTCGCATCAGATTGATTCGGCACTCGCAATTGCCAAAATGGGTAATGCCATTGTATTTTTAGATGTTCAGGTAGCGCAAAGCAATGTGCAAGCTGAAGTGCCAACGTTGGAAAAGTATTTGAAATTGCCACATGTTCACTTAGGCATTGACCCCGAGTTCTCGATGAAAGATGACCATAAACCGGGTACAAAAATTGGTACGATGGATGAAACCGATATAAACTTTTGTTCGGATTATCTGGCAAAACTGGTACAGAAAAATAACTTACCACCTAAAATACTGATTGTACACCGTTTTACGCAAGGGATGGTACGTAATTATAAAAATATAAAGTTGCATCCCGAAGTGCAACTAGTGATGAATATGGACGGGTGGGGCGAGCCGGTGCTGAAAAGAAGTACCTATCTGTTATACATTCGGAAAGAACCGGTTCAGTTTACGGGATTCAAGTTGTTCTACAAAAACGACCTTAAAAAACCACCTCATATCATGCTGACTCCTGTTGATCTGATGAAACTTAAACCACAGCCCATTTATATTCAATATCAATAAATGAATCACGAAGCAGTCATTCAAAAAACAATTGAATTTGTAAAAAGTGTTTTGGCAGGTGCTGAAGGTGGTCACGATTGGTGGCATATATTCCGCGTTTGGCAACTTTCCAAGCATATTGCTGCTTCTGAAAATGCTGATCATTTTGTGGTGGAACTGGGCGCATTATTGCACGATATTGCCGATTCCAAGTTTCATAATGGCGATGAAGAACTTGGACCACTAAAGGCTCGTGAGTTTTTAGGTTCGCTAGAAGTGGACGAATCGGTGATTACTCATATTGAAAATATCATTCGCAATATTTCCTTTAAGGGTGGGAGAGACGCAACACATTTCCGGTCGTTGGAACTGGATATTGTGCAAGATGCCGACCGCCTGGATGCAATGGGAGCTATTGGCATTGCCCGAACCTTCAATTATGGCGGTTTTAAAAACAGGGAAATCTATAATCCCGATATCCTGCCGAATTTGAATATGACTAAGGAGGAGTATAAACAAAGTTCGGCACCTACACTTAATCATTTCTATGAAAAACTGCTTTTGCTGAAAGACCGCATGAATACCAGTACAGGTAAATTAATGGCTGAACAAAGGCATCGTTTTATGGAAGTCTATCTGGATGAATTCTACAAAGAATGGAACGGTGAAAGTTGATAATAACGAGTAAGTATATGCGTGAAATTAGTTTGTATTATTCTTTTATTGGCTAAAATTACAAAATTAAGGGTCAAGCGATTTCCCAGTCGCTTGGTTATTAACTGTCAAGCGGTTGGAAACCACTTGTCACCTAAGAAACATTAACAAATTTATATCATGTGTTTATTTCTAAAAGATTTTAATCTGCTTGTTTTCTAAAGTTTAGTAGGTGATGCTTACTAACTTACTTTCAAGACCTTTCCGCTTCCTGCCCATTTTACTTCTACCGGTTCGCCGGAAAAACCTACTGCCCCAAATTCCACGGCTATGCTTAGCACTATGCTTACTTCATCAGTTAGCATGGAAACATGTTTTTCAGTTAGCTGAACGGTCAGAATTTGTTCATTAACAATGCTGTTGGCTAAAAACCATGAACTGTTAGTCGCAATCGCTACGCCATGAAGTGCTCCCACAACAGGAACATAGTCTTTCAGTTTTTCATCATAAACCACGTCCGAAGCCGCACCGAGTGATACAATAATTCGGAAAAAGGGGAGACGTTGAATGTTTAGCAAATCAATATCCGTATTAATGCGTGGGATAGACACCGAAGCTGACAGTGTTTCGCGGCTCAGCTCATAGTTTGTGGATACCCGCAAAATGGTATTATAGGGATAGTTGCGGTTAAAATTGAAACCGTCAAGCGCTTGGCAGAACTGCGATAAACGCACAGGTCGTTTCCCTTTTTCGACTGAAGTATCTGCTTTCTGCATCTTATTAGCCAGTCCGTTCAGTACCGATATAAGATTATAATCGGCCAGCCGGTGTAAACCACCAAAGGCATGCCGTACACCCGATGCCAGTTTGGTAACTCCACTCCACTCTTTTTGCTGAAGGCGCAAGCCTTCGTATTGGGGCAACCGTTTAATCTTATCGCCACTGACACCGCCTTTACTGCGGGCAATTATTTTATCGCTTCCCCGGCGAGTGTAAAAACTGACACCACTCAGGCTTCCTGTCATTTGTATTGGTCCTTTTACTATTGCCATGATAGTAGTGTTAAATGATTAATGTTGAACGATTAGTGTTTAATACGTCTGGTTATTGTAGACACATCGTAAACCTAATGCAAAGATAAATATAAGTTCTTAATCGAACAAATTTAGGTTATATATCAGTTATCTTTTATAAATATATTGTTTATAACTGAAAGATAACTGATAGATATACGGTATATAACTGATATATAATTTAAAAAATTAATAATGAAGCGATTGCAGGTAACTGGCATTTATATGTTGACAATGTAATAAAGTGCAGGAGCTAATTACCGTGCAACCCAAATCAGAGGTTATGCTACACTGAAAAGATGAAATTGTGGGCAGCTTATTTAAATAAATTCCATATTATTTGATTATTGTATTAAATTATTGTGTATTTTTGTGTTTGTAAAACTCGTAGAGTTATTAACTAAATTTCAAATGTTTATGAAAAAAGAGAAAGCTTTATTCTTTAAGAACTACATGCTAACAGCAAGGGAAACTTTTTATGGAATGTTACGAGAGAAAGTTTGGGGAGTATCTGAGATTAATGAAGAAAGAGTTGAAATTAATGAAGAGGATTTTCAACGGTATTATGAGGAATTTATTCAGGAACTGAAAGAAAATATCATAGAATACAGAGACATTCAATTTATTGATGATTATTTAGTTGTTTGTTTTGCCGATTTTATTAAATGGGATGGTTTTTCAGCTTCCACTAATAAGGACTTAATCAATAGTAATTTTGAAGTAAAATTTCTGAAAAACCTGAAACATAATATCGAAACATACTGGAATTTATTAAAAAATCTGTATTATGGAACTGCGAATGATTCATTGAGCCTAAAATTAAGACAAATATTTGAGGATGCGCTAAAAACTCCAGAGCAAATTTCAATAGAAAAGGCACTGGAAAATGAAGATGATCCACAATATTATAAAGGAATTAAAGACCGTCCGGCTTTCGATGAGCGATTTGATTTTGATAAAATGATGATAGAATGTTCAGCGGTTACAACAGATACTTTGTCAAAGATAAATTTTATGCACGATAGGATTTTTGACTTTAAGCAATGGCAACTCAGGTTCGATGTGGAGGATAGTTTCAAGTTTAAATTAACAAAGTATGAAAGTGATTATGTTTATACTACTGAATATTATCCCCAATTTGAAGAGCTTTGTAAATTGGAGTTACAACGATTAGACAAAAAGTTAGAACTTGAAAAAAAAGCATTGACACATAAAGCACTTGAGAATAACCCTATAATAATTGAAAACGGGGAAACAAAATCAATTTACTCGTGGAAATCAACCGGAACTGATCTGCTGGAATTGGTGTCGGCACTACATAAAAATGATTCCATTCAGCGTAAAGATGGCAAGACACTTACCCGTAAAGAACTTACTGAGTATTTTCAACATTTGTTCGGGGTGGTAATTAAAGATGTGGAAGGTTCATTGACAAAAGCCACTAACCGAAAACTAAACATGACTCCGTTTCTGGATAGTTTAAAGACAGCTTTTGAAAACTATGCAGAGGAAAAAATAGAGAAACAAGCCAGAAGATAAAAAATATATTAAACACAAATTACCAATGGAATTTAAAAAGGCCATTTTCTTTCATAATTACTTAAAAATAGCTTGTGAAACTTTTTACGTAATAATAGAAAATAAGACATTAGGTGGAGCTCAGATAAATGGGAATATTGTACCTTTTACCGATGAAGAGTTTGACAGGTATTACCATGACTTCAAGTCGGAATTAAGACTGAACAGCATTGAGATTCAAGATATTGAAATCATATTTGAATATGTGTGTTATAATTTTAGCGATATTCTGAGTTGGGCCGGTTTTGAAAAAAATATTAAACAGCTGATGGTTTCAAACCAGTTTGAAATCAAATACCTGATGCAACTTAAGGAGAACATTGAATATCATGTAGGCAAGATTAAGGAAATGGGAACCCGTGACAAATTCGGGGATATCAATGAGGATTTTGAAGACAGAATACAATGGTATATCAATCACCCTGAAGAAGAAAATGATGATTTACTGTTTGACAGGAAAACAAAAATATTAAGTGACTTTGACCTGAAGAATTTCATCAATGATGAATATTATACTTTTATTGATGTACAACTTGAAAGCGAAAAACTTGAAAGCCTAGTTGAAAGGATAAATTTTCTTGAAGATCGTTTGAAGAGTTATAGGCAAATTATTATTAAAAAGAAAAAAGATATAATTGAAAAAGCATTGCTTGCACAGGATAAAGATTTTGAGAAGTTATGTGTAATTGAAATAGAAAGTTTGCATAGAAAACTGGAGCTGGAATTAAAAACAAACAAGCATTCTTTTAATTCAGGGGCTGAAAATAAACCCGATAAAGATTTGTCAGGTAATTTGATTTGGAAAGCTACCGGTACAGATTTGCTGGAACTATTAGCGGCATTGCACAAAAGTGAATCTATTCAGCGAAAAGGCGGGAAACCCCTTACCCGAAAGGAACTGATTGAATATTTTCAGGTATTGTTTGGAGTGGAAATTAAAGATGTGGAAGGATCGCTTACACGGGCTACCGGCAGGAAAATTAATATGACTCCTTTTCTGGATAGATTGAAAGTGGCTTTTGAAAATTATGCAGTAGAAAAGGAGGGGAAATTACAAAAACGGAAATAAATTGTAATTACGCCTTATGCATTATATTTAGTAAAACGTCGCATTGAGTATAGTTCTGGTTCAGTATCGCCAAAATACGAATTAACTCATGCCGACACAGGAATGCCGTTAGGTGGATTACTTCCCTCTTTTTTTATAGAAAGAAAACATGACTCCCAAAATCACAAATGGCGGCTTAAGAAATGCTTAAGAAGGTCTTAAAAGAGGAGTAAGAATAACAATCTTTCCTACTGGTGAAAAATAGTTTAACGGGTATATGTGAAATTTAAAAGATATTTTGTAATTTTGAAGTTTGAAAAAATAAAAACAATAAAACAACATACAACCCTATAATGCCAGAGATAAAGAAAATTTCCCTTTCCAAATTAAATACATTTTTAAAAGGACAATGCGACAACCTGCGTGGAGCAGGATTGGATGCAGCAGAATACAAAGATTATATCATTGCCATGCTTTTTCTGAAGCGGGTAAACGACCAGTTTGAGATAGCCCGTGAGTTGAGAGCTAAAAACCTGCGGAATGAATTCCCGGATATAACCGATGAAGCCATTGAGAGCGAACTGGAAGAAAGTGGCGAAGAGTATGAGTTCTTTGTGCCCTTGGCTGCACGCTGGAAAGCGGATGCATCTGAACAAGCCCGCTGGAGTGGAATAGCTACTGTGACCGAAAATGTGGGTGATGCGCTCAGTATTGCATTGAATGCACTGGAAGATGCCAATTCGGAATTTCTGCAAGGAGTGTTGAGTACCACTAAATTTAATCAGCTGAATACCAAAGGTGAAAAATTACTTTCGGACGAGATACTGTCGCAAATGCTGAAAGACTTTAACCGGATGCCGCTTACCGACGATCAGTTTGAATTCCCCGACCTGTTGGGAGCCGCCTACGAGTTTCTGATAAAATACTTTGCCGAGAGTGCCGGAAAAAAAGGCGGTGAATTCTATACACCATCTCCCGTTGTACACTTAATGGGGAAAATTCTGCAACCTGCCAAAGATGCCAAAATATGCGACCCTACCATTGGTTCGGGTGGATTGGTGATTAATATGCGCAATTATGTGGAAGCCCGATACGGTACAGCCCGCCATCTGACTATTCACGGTCAGGAGCTGAAAGACGGCATTTACAAAATGTGCAAGATGAACATGATTTTCCACGGGATACGCAACGCCAATATCCAACAGGGCGACACTTTACTGAATCCCCGATTGGTGGAAAACGGACAACTGCTCAAATACGATATAGTTGTGGCTAATCCGCCTTTTTCGCAAAATTATACAACCGCCAAAATGGAGTTTAAAGAACGGTTTGTAAACTGGATGAGCCAGAAAAAACAAGCCGACTTTATGTTTGTGCAACACATGGTTGCTATTCTGAAAGACAACGGCCGCATGGCGGTGGTGATGCCTCACGGTGTACTTTTCCGGGGTGGTGAAGAGCAACGTATGCGCAAACGACTTATTGAAATGGGAATTCTGGAATGTATTATCGGCTTACCTCCTGCCCTGTTTTTTGGCACAGGTATTCCGGCCTCTATCCTTATTATCAACAAGGCGGGAGCAGCAACTCGCAAAGGCGTTTTTTTTATCAATGCCGACCGCGAATACAAGGAAGGCAAAAACCAGAATATGCTACGCCCCGAGGATATTGAGAAAATATCGTATATCTACAACCAAAAAACCGACTTGCCCAAATACAGCCGACTGGTGCTGAAAACCGAACTGGAAGCTGAAGAGTATAACTGCAACATACGTCGCTATGTGGACAATGCGCCCGAACCTACTCCACACGATGTACATGCTCACCTGAAAGGCGGATTACCCGAAAGCGAAATTGAAACGCTGAAATCCCTCTTTGCCTGCTATGCCGGATTAGAGAAGGAACTCTTTGAACCACAAAACGAAGGATACAAGCAATTTACGGGTGCGGTAAAAACCAAAGAAGATATTAAAACCCTACTATACAAGTCCAAAGGCTATGAGCTGGCACAACAACGCTATGCCAATGCATTGGGTGCTTTCTGGCAATCAGCATTGCCAATGGTAGAAAACCTGCCGTTAAACAAAGACGTGTATCATTTTATACAAGGCCTGTCGCAAGCATTTGCCCTGAAAACAGCGGGAATTGAAAACCCGTTGTTAGACGAATTTCAAAGCCGCGGTGCCTTTGCGCAATATGTGGACGAGTTGGAAACAGACTTTAAATCGGTGGCTGCCAGCGGATGGAATGCCGAACTGATACCCGAAGAAGATATACTGGAAAGCCAGTTCCCCGAATTGCTGGCCGAACTGCGCAGCAAGCAAGCCCGCAAGGAAGAGCTGGAAGCACAGTTTGCCGAAGTTGCAGCACTGGAAGAAGGTGAATGGAACGATGCGGATTATGAAGTGATACCCAAAAGCCGTATTACCGAGATTAAAGCCACCATTAAACTACAGAACGGTGAGCGCAAAGAACTGGAAAAAGAGCAAAAAACGCTGGAAAAACGTATCGCCGCTTACAACAAAGTAGCCGATGCCGAAGCTATTCGTACATTGCAACAGGAAATTAAAGAATTACAAACCCGCATTGCTCCACTTACCGAAGCCATTGCCACTGCCGAAGCCGGCATACAAAAGCATGTGGATCTGGAAAACGAAGTACGCACCTGCACCACTCTGATACGTGCCATAGAGCAACGCAAAGAAGAACTGGTGGAGCAAGCCCGCGAACTGATTACGCCCGAAGAAGCCAAAAAACTAATCGTAAACCGCTGGCTTTGGAACCTGCACAGTACAATAAACAGCTACCTGGAAGTGCATACCCGCCAGTTGCAACAAGCGGTGGAGGAACTGCACGATAAATATACCGTTACGCTCACCGATATACTGACCGAACGCGATACCTATACCAACGAATTAAATCAATTTTTGGAGGAACTAGGGTATGAGTGAATGGAAAGAAGAAATTCTGAAGGATGTTGTTATAAAAATTTCTGATAGAGACCATTTTACGCCAACTTATGTAGAAGTTGGAATACCGATGATTTCACCTAAAGATATTAAAGAAAATGAGAGAATCGATTTTTCAAATTGTAAATATATAACTGAAGAGGCACATCAAAAGAATAGAAAAAAAACAGATTTAAAAACTGACGATTTAGTTTTTACAAGAATTGGTGCTTTATTAGGCAAGATTTGCATTGTAGAAAATTGGATGCCTGAATTTAGTATTCTACACAGTGCTGCAATGATTAGAGCAAATAAATCAGTCATTAAGCCTGAATATCTAATGTATTTTATCAAAAGTCATTATTTCCAATCGCAGATTAAAAATGAAATTCAAAGTATTGGAGTTCCGGATTTGGGCTTAGATAAGATAAATAAATTTAAAATAAAGTATCCAACAGATAAAAAGAAGCAACATAAAATTGCATTAGTTCTTTTAAGTTGTGACAAGCTTATCGAGCAAACTCAATCAGCCATAGCCAAGTACAAAGCCATTAAGCAAGGCATGTTGCACGATTTGTTTACCCGTGGGTTGGATGCCTCCGGTAAGCTCCGCCCTACCTACCAGCAAGCCCCGGAACTTTATAAAGAATCGGAACTGGGTATGATTCCCAAGGAGTGGGAAGTGAAGAGATTAGAGGAATGTTGTAACGAGCATTGTTCTTATGGAATCAATGCAGGCTCTGTTGATTTTGACTCAAAACTCCCATTATATTTAAGAATAACTGATATTACAGAAGATGGTAAATATAATCGGTCGAGCAAAAAATGTGTTAATGATCCACAATCAGATAATTACATTTTAAAGGAAAATGACATTGTTTTTGCAAGAACAGGAGCAACTGTTGGCAAAACATATCTCTATGATCCCAATGATGGAAAGTTGATATATGCAGGGTTTCTAATAAAAGTTTCACCAAACAAGAATAAATTGAATTCTTATTTTCTTAAATCTTATACCGAAACATCAATATATTGGAATTGGGTAAATGTTTTCAGCCAAAGAAGTGGTCAGCCGGGAATTAATGGTAATGAATTTGGTTCACTAGGATTATCAATTCCACATATATCGGAACAAAATGAAATTGCAAAACGATTTCAGTCAATAGACAACAAACTCAAATCCGAAGAAACCCTTTTATCGAAATACCAAAGCATCAAGCGTGGTTTGATGGGTGATTTATTGAATGGGAAGAAAGGGGTGTGAAAAAAAAAGGAATAACCGCATTAAATATAACTTTTAAATTTAATTATACTATGGGACTATTTGACAACTACATTAAGAAAACCACAAAAGAAGAAAATACAACCGATGGTTTCTTTATTGGCTCTTCGGAAGCAGAGGGTGAAATTAACAACTCTATAATAACCCTTGATGAGGTATTTAATGATTATCTCGATATCTTACCTCAAATTAATCATGAGAAATTTATAATTACTGGAAGGAAAGGAAGTGGTAAATCTGCAATTGGGGAATATCTATACTATTTATCAAATAATGATCCAAATTTGTTCTGTGATTTTATAAGAAAAGGCGAGATAGATATTGAACTAATGGTTCAGATTGGGGAGAAAGAAGGCACATTAATTCAACAAGAATTATTGTTTAAATGGGTTATACTTACCAAAATACTTTCTTTAATTGCAAAAAACGAAGCAGTTCAGGATTTGCCAGAAATGAAACATTTGAAATTATTTATTGAAAGGAATAGAGGGTTTATTGATATTAGAAAAGGTGAGATTTTAGAGATTATCAAAACGGATAATTTTGGGGTTCAAAGTGAATATTTTAAACGATTTATCAGTGCTACCTTGAACAAAGAAGTTAAGATTAAAGAAACTAAGCCTATCTTCTACAAATTATTGCCTTATTTGGAAGAGGCAGTAGTAAAGATTCTTTCAAAAGACCCAGATAATAAATACGTATTAATTTTTGATGATTTAGATATAGGCTTTTCCATTAAAGATAAAAGTAATGTTGATAATTTAACGTCTCTTGTTCGTATTTCCAAATACTATAACAATGATGTTTTTGGAAGAAATGGTATCTCTTCTAAAATAATACTATTATTGAGAGATGATATTGCAAAGTATCTAAAATTTAATGCAGATACAGCAAAGATATTTGCAAGTTATGAAGTGCCAATCAAGTGGTATGAAGAATCTCAAAAATGGGATGAAAATAATATAAAACTTAAGAAATTTATTTGTAATAGAATTGAGAAAAATTTTATTAAATATAATATTCCATATAACAAAACCACAATATGGGAATCCTTTATAGATGAAAGTAGTTTTTATGGTGGTGCAAAAACAAGTTTCAAATATGTCATCGATCATACATTTTTTAGACCTAGAGATTTAATATTGTTTTTTAAAGATATTTCTAGTCAAGTTCTGTGTCTGCCTATTTCAAAAACAGATCTATATTCATTAATTGGTAAATATGCAAATGAAATAATTTGTGAAATATACAATGAACTAAGCGCATCATTTTCTCCTAATGAGATTGATATGATTTTTAGGGTCTTAGAATATCATGCGAACACGAATTTTAAGCCTCTTTTTACTTTCGATGAACTTAAATCTGATTTAGAAGGAATTGGTTTTAATGAAGATGTGGAAACGGTAATAAATCAATTATTTGATTATTCTTTAATTGGAAATATATGCGATAATGAAATAAATGTCTCTTTTAAGTTTAGAGAAAAAGGACTTGAAATTTGCAAGTTAAACCCTAATCAAAATATTATTTTACATTACGTATTAAAAGTTTATTTCAAAAACCACACTTCAAAATAAGATTTATGTTATACCATATTAAACTAATGAAAAGTATCGATAGAGGAGAATGCAAAGTTGATATCACTGAAGAAGAACTTAAAAAACGTTACGTTGAACCCTATATTCATGGGGAAACGATTGTAATAAATGGCAGTACTATGGACCCAAAAGAATTGTGGAGAGTCAAAATAACACAATCCGAAAATACAATAAACTCAGTTATAGATTCAATAAAGCAAAAAGACAATATTGATAAAAGTCCTTATAAAGCATTTAGAGCTTCGGCTAAATGGAGGGCAATAGATATTAATAAAGATGTTACTGATACATACATAAATGTACCACCCGGAAGCAGAATAAGAAATATTCCTGAAAAACAAGATGGAATTGGAAGAGACAATAAAAAAGTTTTTATTGTTCATGGTCATGATATTGAACTTAAAAATGACGTTGAGTTATTTCTTCGAAGCATAAATCTTGATCCTATTGTTTTGCATAGACAATTAGATGAGGGATTAACTGTAATAGAAAAATTTGAAAAACATGCCAACGTAAATTATGCAATAATACTTTTGACACCAGATGATGTTGGTTTCGCACATGTTGAAATTGAAAAAGAAGAAAAAGACCGCACTATCGAATACCGTGCAAGACAAAATGTAATCTTTGAATTTGGTTATTTTACAGGAAAACTTAGCCGGAAGAACGTATGCTGTATATATAAAGAGGGAGTTCAACTACCATCGGATCTAAATGGTCTGATTTACAAACAAGTAAAAAAATCAGTAGAAGAAGTTGGTATGTTTCTTATGAAAGAATTAAAAAGTTGTGGGCTTGAAGTCAAATTTGAATAAAACAGGCTTATAAGAATATAAATATTATGGATGTAGAACCCTACCAATCCGGTAATCCCTTGCAGCGTAAAGCATACAGCTATCTTTCGGAATACCTTGCAGTAAAAGGTGTCCGGGAGTTTGGTGTATCGGGTAAAGGGAATAGTTACAGTCATTTGCTACTGGAGGAAGATGGAGCAATGAATTTCATTAGCCGGGAACTTTATGATTTAACGCTGGCACGCTTTGACACCCACAAAGCAGGAGATTTGAACCGGATATTGACTAATACGGCTTCGTCGCAGGCTTATTGTTTTAATCTGTTTTTGTATTTGAATGAAAATAAGGAGTTAGCCAACGGGCTTTTCTCGGAGTTAATGGGTAAAACTGTGGCGGTGGAGCATATTGAGTTGGAGTTTACGCCTAATCGTATGCAGACTAATCCATTCAGTGAGAGCCTTACTTCAAAGCTAGATGAATCCATCGGCGACCAGTCGACCTATGGCGGTACAGATGCCGATGTGTCAGTATTCTATAGGTACGAGGGCACTAAAAAAGGAATGCTACTTATTGAGTTTAAGTTTATCGAAGCGGAGTTTTCGGTATGTGGTTCGTACAAAAACAAGAAAGCAGCCCGCATACTGTGTGATTCACCCAATTTTTACAATGAGTTGGTGGAGAGGCAACGTACAGATAGCCGTCAGCAGCCACTTTGCGGCTATACACGCTATCAAAACTGGCAATTGACAGCGCAAAGCGGAATGTTTAGTGAGAGCGTCACTGTGAGTGACACCCTCACTGATAACCGATTAGCAGCTTGTCCGTTTCGCTTTGGGCTCAACCAACTCTGGCGGAATATGCTGCTGGCAGAACGCGTGGCAGAAGTTAGAGAGTGCGATGAGTTTGGTTTTTGGGTACTATCGCCCCAACCTAATGATGAATATCTATGGAAACAAAAAGGAGCCGATGTGGAGCAGCTTTTCAGGGCAATACTTACCGATAAGGGAAATCAGCATTTCCGTAAACTGCATTTGGAAGAAGTATTTATTCTGCTTGAAAAAATGATTGACAAGATCCCTGACATGGAATGGCTGGAAGCATTGAAAGAGAAATATTTGATAAAAGAATAATAATCATATTTCGGTGCGTTGCACCTATTGAATATGTTTGGTTACGATTTTCTACAAATATAACGCTACTCCGTAGCTAAAGATATTTAGGGTCGGAGACCCGTTATATTTGTAGCAACAGAGATTCTACCAATCCCATTCGAGGGTCGGAGACCTGAAATATGGTTTTGAAACGATTGAATAATATGATATTACGGTGCTCCGCACCTTTGGAATATGATGTGATTTTGGTTTTCTACAAATATCACGCGGCTCTGCCGCTAAATAAAAGGTTTGTAACATCAATTATTAAACAATAAAAATCAATACTATGGCAGATGCTTTTTTACAAATGCATGTACACTTGGTTTTTGCCACCAAGTTCAGAGATGCCTCTATTAAAAAAGAATGGAAAGATGATCTGGAAAAATACATTACCGGCATTGTCCAAAATCACAATCATAAAATGTTGGCAATAAAATCGGTTTCCGATCATATTCATATATTTATTGGTTACAATGTAAATCATTTAATCCCCAATTTGGTGGAAGAAATTAAAACATCCAGTAATAAATGGATTAAAGATAATCGATTGTGTAAATCCAAATTTGCATGGCAAAAGGGTTATGGTGGTTTTTCGCATTCGCATTCACAGGTTGAAATTGTTTCAAACTATATTATAAATCAGGAAGAACATCATAAGAAAAAGACATTCAAAGAAGAGTATTTGAAAATGCTAAAAGATAATGGTATAGAATATAAGGATGAGTATTTATTTGAGTTTTTTGAATAAAAAAAAGAGTTGTCGAAACAACCCTTTTCCGATTGGGGACACCCCGATCCAGATATTTTAAGCTGATAAACAGCTAAATACTCAAGTATTACGCTACAAAGATAATGCATTTATGAACAAATTGTTCAAATACACTAAAATTTTTATTGAAAAATAATCTAATCATATTATCACAAAAACCATGGCAGAATACACAAATGTTGAAAAACCATTTCTGGATAAACTTGGTCAGGCTCACTGGCAGGTAATCGATCAGGGACAAGGCATTCCGGTAGACCCATCTAAGTCGTTGCGAACTTCTTTTAGTGAAGTGGCGTTAAAAGGTGTGTTTATGGATTCTGTGGGTGCTATTAATCCATGGGCAACTCCCGAACAACTGGAATATTGCTACGACCGTGTTCTATTGCATGGTAACCAAAAACTGTTGGAAGCCAACAAAGAAGTATTCAAATTTCTACGAAAAGGAATTCCATTGCTTGGCAAGAACAAACTGACAGGAGATGAAAATCCAACGGTAAAATTGGTTGACTTTGACCCGGAAAAAATTACAATGAATAGCTTTGTTGCTATGAATCAATTCCGGGTGGATACGCCAACCACTGCCAAGGCTTGTATTATACCGGACATTGTTTGTTTTGTAAATGGCTTACCCTGGGTAGTGATTGAATGTAAAGACCTTTATGTGGCAGAGCCATTAAGTGATGCTTATACGCAAATACGGCGTTACAGTAATCAACGCGACGATGATTATTATGCTGTAGCAGAAGGAAAAGACTCGCTGTTTTACAGCAATTTGTATAATGTGATAACCTATGGGACGGAAGCACGCTTTGGTGCAATTGGCTCTGAGTTTGATTATTACTATAACTGGACAGATATTTTCCCTGAGAAATATAAAACAGTAGATACCGAAACTGATGGTAAACGGCAGGAAGTGATTATTTTGGGGATGTTTAACCACGAAATACTGTTGGACATTATGCGCAACTTCACGCTGTACATGGAAGTGAAGCCTGGGCAGGAAGCCAAAATAATTTGCCGGTACCAGCAATATCGTGCTGTTGGTAAAATGATTGAACGTTTTCAGAATGGAGAATCGTGGCAAGACCGAAGTGGTGTTATCTGGCACACGCAGGGAAGCGGCAAGAGCTTAACAATGGTGTTTCTGATTAAGAAAATGCGGGCGACTTTCGACTTGAGAAATTATAAGATTCTGATGGTTGTTGACCGCATCGATCTCGAAGACCAGTTGGAAGAAACAGCGCATTTGGCAGGCGAAAAAGTATGGACTGTTTCGCGTAAATCTGGAAGAGCTGCTCACAGCAGGGATGAAAAAGTGCTGGCAGAGTTGGGCGATGATACCGCCGACCTGAATATCGTAATGGTGCATAAGTTCGGAGTGAATCAGGATGCATCTGCTCAAGCCCTGTTTCATTTGGGTATTGTACCCCACTTTGAAACCTTCGACGAAATTAGTAACAGCGAAAAAGTGCTGATATTAATTGACGAGGCGCATCGGTCACAGAACGGTGACATGAGCAATAACCTGTTTATGGCATTCCCACAAGCCACACGCATTGGGTTTACAGGCACGCCTCTGATTACACCACGTCACCGGATTTCTACTGCCGAACGTTTCTGTCAGGAACCGGGTGAATATATTGATACTTATAAAATGAACAATGCAGTGGCAGACCGTGCGACTGTGGATATAAAATACATAGGTAAAAGTACCTCAGAAGATATCAAAGATAAAGAGGTATTTGATTTGGAATACGAAGAGATATTCAAACTTCGTACCGAGGAAGAAAGACAAGAGATACAGCGCCGTTATGGTGGAATGATTGAGTATCTGGAAAGTAAGAACCGGGTACAACCCATTGCAAGGGATGTAATGGCTCACTATGTATCGGAGGTGTTGAGCAATGGATTTAAAGCCATGATGGTTTCTGCATCTATTACTGCCGCTGTACGATATAAGGTGGAACTGGAAAAATTAATTCCTGAGTTTCTGGTAGCCGAAGAAACCAAAACGGGTGAAGAACGTAACGAGGATTTGATTGAACGCTTGAAGATATTGAAAGTACGGGCAGTCATTTCCTCTCAATCGAACAATGAGCCGGCCTATATTACCGAAGCACGCAAAGAAGGTCATGGACGGGGAACAATTGATTCGTTTAAAAAGAATTTCAATACAGAAGTTGGGAAGTCTGATACCGGTATTGGGATTTTGTGTGTTTGCGACCGCTTGTTGACAGGCTTTGATGCGCCAATTGCCCAAGTATTATACATGGATAAGAACCTGCGCGAACATGATTTGCTACAGGCCATAGCCCGCGTAAACCGTACAAAAAAAGGGAAAACACATGGCTTGGTAGTCGATTATTTTGGCATTACCAAAAACCTGAATCGGGCATTGGGTATTTATACGGATGCAGATGCCGAAGAGTGTAAAGAGGATTTGGTTGAATTCGGGGAATACTTCAAGGATATTAATAAAGAAATTCCGGAACTGGAATTGCGATATAGAAAAATAGTACAATTCTTTGAAGCCAATGGAATTATGGAAATCGATGCTTTCCTGCATCAACAGATAACCAATACCCGCGAAGAATTCAACGTGGTGGAAGATGTGATTGAAATGGCCGGAAATCTCCGGTTACGTGCTGAGTTTGATACCTTAATCAAGAATTACTTCGACAGATTGGATTTACTGTTTAACGCACCGACAGTGCAGCGAGAACATTGGGTGCCGGCTAAACGTATCGGTTATTTAATGTGGCGCATTCGGTATCACTATAAAGATGACACCCTTGATTTGAAATGGGCAAGTGCAAAAGTTCGAAATTTGATTGATAAGCATTTAATCCATTTGGGTATAGATTTGAGGGTAGCTGAAGTCTCCATTCTTTCGGATGAGTTTCCATTAAAGATTGACAGTTTGTACAGAGGTAGTAAATCTAAAGCTTCGGCTATGGAACATGCCATACGTCAACAAATAAAAGTAAAACTGGAAAATAGTGATCCGGGGTTATACCAGCGTTTCAAAGACAGAATGGAAAATATCCTCCATATTTATCAGGGGAATTGGGATATGATGATAAAAGAACTGGAAGAATTACGTAATGAAATAAGTGCCGGAAGAAAAGAATATGACAAAGTGCCAAAAATTCAGGCTCCATTTATGGACTTGATTTCCTTGGCTATAGAAGATGAAATAACAGAAGAGATAGAAATGAAAGTTATTGAGCTTACAAGTTTTATCTACAAATATATCAAAGAAGGTCTTGAAATTGCCAACTTCTGGGAGAAAAATGATGAAAAGAAAAAAGTTGCCGACAAGATAAAACAACGGATTCGTCATTGCGGTATAGCTTGTATTGACAAGAAAGATAAAGAATTAGCAGCTCAAATGATGATGTTGGCCAAAAATAACTATTCAGAGATATTAAAGGACGTAAAATGACCCTCAACGGATTAGATATTTGTGTGATACACTCAGCCCGCAAAAAAACAATGCATATTGTAATTGAGCGGGATGGAACTGTGAGCGTGCAAGTACCTGAAAGTATAGAAGATGATCGAATTTTGGAAATTCTAAAGACCAAAGAATACGAGATTCATAAGAAACTGCTTTACTGGAAAGAATTGAATAAAGAGCAGATAGAACGGCAGTTTGTTTCAGGGCAGTCATTTCTATATCTGGGTAAAAATTACAACTTGCATATTGTCGAGGGTCAAAAACGAAATCTGGTTTTCAAAGATAGCAAGTTCCTACTGAGCGATAAAACCACTAATCCCAGAGATGCATTTGTTCAATTCTATAAGAAACAGGCCAGATTAAAGATTGATGAACGTTTAGCCATTTATCAAAAGGCGATAAGGAAATTACCGGGAAAGGTAGAAATCAGAGAACTCCCTACACGTTGGGCATCCTGCACACCCGATGGAAATATCTATTTCAACTGGAAATGTGTTATGGCTCCCATGGTTGTATTGGATTATCTTATTATTCATGAATTAGTACATCTTGAACATCCGAATCATTCACGTGCCTTCTGGGATAAAGTGTCGGCTGTATGTCCAAATTACAAAGAACATGAATCCTGGTTGAAGCGCAATGGAGTAAGAATGACGATATAAAAAACTGTTTTATTAGGACTTACAAAAAAACTGATGACTGAACAATCTACTGATCCGTTGCACGGTATTACGCTAAAAGCGATACTGGAGCAACTTGTAGCACACTATGGCTGGGAGGAACTAGATAAACGTATCAAGATTAATTGCTTTAGCGTCAATCCAAGTATCAATTCCAGTCTGAAATTCTTGCGCAAGACGCCCTGGGCCAGAACGAAAGTGGAGGAATTATATATTGAGTTAACTCGATCTGGTAAGTAAAGCAGCCCGTTCAAGCTTTCTTATTTTCGATTGTTGAAAACAATAAAGCTAAACTCCACATTACAAACGAAGGTGATTAAGAAATAAGAAATAATAAAAATGAGTGAAAAAGAAGTTGCAATTTAGGTTGTATCTGTTTTTCCAAATTTATTATTAAACAACTCACAAAACAATTTAAAAATAGCAGTTTGCAAGGTCGTGAATTATAAAAACGCTTTCAAAACAGAAAGGAAGAAATAAAAGATTTATCAACAGTAAAATTTAGTCATTTATGGAAACAGTCATCAAAAAACATTTAGAAGTAGCGAAAATTGAACGGATAGCCCGTGAAAACAAGTATGATAAACAAGCATACAACTTGCTTCTCGAGGAGATAGAAAAGAAGTTGAACAAAGAATTATTTAAAGGTTTCACCGACAATTCGGAAGATCGTATCATTCGTGAGGTAGTGGAATATATAAATGAGGTCGAAGTATTGCGTAAAAAAGGTTTTGGGATTGAATGGGCCGCTGAATATGTGTATCGGAGTCATCGACCCGAAAAGGTACATGCAGCTGCTTTCGCTTGTCATGCTGCAGGACATGCAAATGATTACTTCGAAGTTAAGAATCTGAAGTTGTATGCACGATTAACAGGAAGAGATGAAAACTTTGTAGAACACTTCCGCAATTTACTTGATGAGCCGGACTCCAATGTGATTTTCGAAGTGCCTATTGAAGAATCAGCCGATATTTATTCCAACACAATTAAAGAACTTGTTGCAGAGGGGAAATCAAAACTATACGCTAAACATTATGCTTTTTTTTCTGCAACTTATGTTTTTCCACCCTATCGTTGCCATATAGCCGGTATGGAAGCTGAAAGGGCTGATATAGATGAAATTGACGACGAATTAACGATTTATACAGATGTCTTGTCGAGGTATATTTACGATCATTTTGATGTCTATGAGGATTCGCTGACAGATGATAAAGTCAACCGAATGAGAAAAGAATATAATGAAATGCCCTTGGATTCATTCAGATAGAAATTCTATTATTAAAATAACTATTCAGTTATGTTCCCCGAACAAAACGACTACGATAACCCCCAAGATAAGCTTGACAAAATGCCCCTTTACCAAAAAGGGCAGGAAATTGTGGAATTGGTGCGTACCATTGCCGATTTGATACCTGATGGTGATGACCCGCTGGGTTATACCAAACAGTTGATGCTGGAAGATGCGTATATGCTTTGCGCCAAAATAGCCGCTGCCGAAGGGGGTGATTTGTATGCTATCCGCATGGAGAATGCTGCATTGATTCGCCGGGCTGCCCACAGCCTGAAACTGCATATTCATTCGTTGCGTATGTATGGCTTTGAGCATGCCGAATATTATATGATGGTTCGCGATAAAGTGGAAGAATACCGCCTGCTGTTTATTGACTGGGTGGCGGGTTTTGATAAAACAAACTACATTGCCGATCGCTGGGGATTGTTTAATCCTCCGGGAGTAAGTCCGGATGATGATGAAGATGATGGTTTTGACCCGGGGAGGTTTGGAGATTTTTTTGATGATGAGGATGGTTAATGGTGAGTGGAATTAATTAAATGACCGATTAATCACAATCACTGAATAATTTATATCTTTGCAAAAAATATCTAACTTTTTTGACCATAGAATATAACATATTACGTCTAAATTATCTGCTTGACATCTACAAAATGTCTATAGATGAGTTGCTTGCTTCAATCAATGAAGGAAGGAAAACTCCTATTGAAAAAGACGAAATCCTATCGGAAGAAATAAAACTAAGCCACCTCCGGAAAATTGATGCCATATTCAATAAAGGCATTAATTTCTATCTCGATCCAAAAGCTCCCGACAAATCTAAAGAGTCAAGTATATTTTTTAGGAAAGAGAACTTTAATTCGGAACTTAATATAGGATCAAGAAAGATAGTCAATCATTTCGAAGAGTTTAAAATATCTTTCTCTGCTATTGCAAAGATGTCTGATATTAATTTGGTGCGAACAATACCTGTATTCTCAACAAATCAACATCCAAAACAGGTTGCTGCAAGCGTAAGAGAAGCTTTATACCCTGAATTTGCTTTAGGTAAAAGGGATTTTCTGAAAGCACTTATTGGAAAATTGGCTGAATCAAACATACTCGTTTCGGAGTTTGTAGAAACATGGAACAAAATAGAAAGAGCCAATATTGATGGTTTTTTCTTAGCACCTAATGTTATTGTACTTAAAAGACAACAAAACGCCCTGCGTCGTGAGATTTTTACTTTGGTGCATGAGTTAGGACACTATTTATTGAATGAAGAGGAAATAGAAAGTCTGGATTATGCCGATTTGCTTAGTAACAAAGGAACAGCAATAGAACATTGGTGCAATGACTTTGCATTCTATTTCTTAGTTGGTGATTATGCAAATGTGATTGAAACCCTCGATTTTGCTAATGCAGCAAACGACTATCATCTGGATTTAATTAACGAAATATCGAACAACACCAATTTGAGTCGCCTTGCATTATACACTAGATTGTTGCTAAATAAAAAAATATCTCATCAGAGTTATTTGACTATTAAGCAAGATTTTGATGAACAATTCAAACAAAGAGAGGCAGAGATAAAAAAACAAAGGGAGTTGGAAGTGTTACAAGGTAAAAAACAGGAGGGAAGAGCACCAAAACCGATTCAATCACCACTTTTGATCTCAACTCTTCAAACGGCTTTCTATGAGGGTGTTATTAGTGAATACGATGTGTGTAGAACTCTGAATATTACTCCTGATAAATTTCAACAGTATATACAATGACAGTAGTAATTGATACAAGCTCACTTATATCGCTGGTTCGTTACTACTTACCATTCGATAAGGACGGTAAATTAGTTGAGACAATTCAATCTAAAGTTGAATCAGGCGAAATTGTTGTTTTGGATAAAGTCGTTGAAGAATGTAAGTATTTTTCTGGTGGTAGGGTCGTTTCTAAATTACCTTTTCTTTTAGATAAGAAAAATCAGATAAAGACTACTGAATTGTTTCCAACTAAGACTTTCTTTAATATGTTGGATAATCAGTTTGTAAATACTGCTATTAGAAGAAAATTGAATGTCGCTGAATTTGAATCAAGTAAGAATTTATTTCTTGAATCTGCGGATGCTAAACTATTACTTTATTCGACTGCAAAAAAGAAAGTCGGAGAAGATGTTATTGTGATTACAGAAGAATCTACTGCAAACAATGATAACAAAGCTTTCAAGAAAATACCAGCTATTTGCGAGATACTTGGTTTAAACTGTATTACACTTCCACAATTACTACAGAATTTCGGTGAAATAGATGTTCGATTTTAGGTAATTATTTATTCAACATACAACCTTTCCCCAAATTCACCCCAAAATCACTCATTTTCATACTTCACTATATCAGCTATTTACAAAAAATCTTATACAAGTTGTATTACAAGTTGTACAATGAAAATTTGAAGTAGCCGTAGTTTTGCATCGTCTGAATCACAAAGGAAGCGATGTTGCTATCCGGGTTTAGAGGAAGGCAAAATTTTATATGAGTATTGTGCAAAATCCCATTATGGGTCAAATGAGAAAATCGTTTGCTAATGTAAACACGTATGTTCGCAACGGACAGAATGTGGTTAGTTCCAAGGCGTTCATTCGTAAAAACATGAACACTGATTCGCAGAAAGCCCAACGGGCAAGTTTTAAACTTATTTCGGACGCGTACCAGTCAATTGGCGGGTTTATTAATATCGGATTTCCGGTGCGTCCCGAAAAACAGTCTCCGTACAATTATTTTATGTCGTTGAATCTGCCGAACGCCATTGATAATTCGAGTGAAGTGCCGGTAATTGATTACAGTCTGTTGCAGATTTCCAAGGGAAGTTTGCCGGGTGTAAATGTTCTTTCGGCAACGGTGACTGATGATGGAATTTCGCTTGATTGTGATTCGTGTATTAGTTATGGAATGAGCGCAGCTGCCGATGACCAGATCACGGTGCTTTGCAGAACCGTAAACGGAGCGTTGTATTTTGCAAAACAACCTCGTGGTACAGATACGGAATGTCAGCTTGTTCTGACCGTTCCCTCCGTGGCAAAGGAGAACATTAAGTTTGTATATGCTTTTGTAACTTCGGCAGATGGGAAAAAAGCATCGAACTCTTTATTCGTTGCACTTACTTAACGGATGGTTTGTTTTGCAATTCTGAAAGATTCCCTGTGCAGTTTATCAAAAGGCTGGCAGGGAGTTTTTCGTGAAAGAAAAACCTGTTTTTTTCGCAAATAGAGAGTTAATCCCGCTCGTGTGAAGTTAAGTGGATGGATTCAAACAAAATGACTTTCTATATCAGACAACCCACGCGAAAAAAATATTGCTTGTATAAATTTTGTCCAATACAAATAAACAATGTAATTTTGTGGTGAAAATTATCATTAAACATACCATATTCGACTCATGCATATCCGGACCATACAGCAACGTGACAATACCGAACAGGCAGACCTGATACGAAAAGTATTCCGTGAATTCGGCATTGACCGTCCCGGAACTGTGTACACTGACCCTACCACCGACCATTTATTTGAATTGTTCGAAAAATCCGGTTCGGTGTATTGGGTTGCTGAGAAAAATGGCGAGTTGGCAGGCGGTTGCGGTATTTTCCCCACTCCGGGTTTGCCCGAAGGTTGTGCGGAGTTGGTAAAGTTTTATGTTTCGTCAGCCTATCGTAGCAAAGGAGTTGGTAAGTTGCTGATGGAACAAAGCATCCGTTCTGCCCGCGAAATGGGGTACACGCAATTGTATCTGGAAAGTTTTCCTGAACTGGAAAAAGCAGTGAGCATGTATGAACGGGAGGGTTTTCAGGCAATCAGTGCACCGCTGGGGCAATCGGGCCACTCTGCCTGCACACTTTGGATGGTGAAAGTATTGTAAGATTTCAACATCACATATTAATATTTAAATAAATTTCAAATGAAAAAGAACGAATCTTTGGGAATGTGGATAGCGATAGGCGTCGGAATAGGTACAGCGCTTGGAGCAGGTATGAAAAACATTGGTTTTGGAATTTCAATTGGAATTGGGATGGGAGTTGCCATTGGTTCCATTTTAGATTATCGAAACAAAAAGAAAGATGAAACTGAAAAATAAAGCTGATAGATATAATTTACCGGTATACTTTTAATTTAGCATTATTTATATTCTTGCGAACTCCTGATTTGAAAAAACAAGTTCATTCTTCCTATTGATTTCTCCCCTTTAATTATCACTCCACACTAAACATTTTACCACACTGAAAGGCTTCTCAGAAAGAATTATAAATATTTTCGAGAGGTGTATTGTCAATTAAAATATTATATCTATCTTTGCAACCCATTTTGGAGAAAAACCAAGAGGATTAAAAATAAAGAAATTAAAGTTATAAAAACAAAGTAAAATGCCTACAATTCAGCAATTAGTTAGAAAAGGAAGAGCAGAACTCATTGACAAAAGCAAGTCGCCTGCATTGGATTCATGTCCACAGCGTCGCGGTGTTTGTGTTCGTGTGTACACTACAACTCCAAAAAAACCGAACTCGGCAATGCGTAAAGTAGCTCGTGTACGTTTGACTAACCAAAAAGAAGTGAATGCCTACATTCCGGGCGAAGGACACAACTTGCAGGAACACTCTATCGTAATGGTACGTGGTGGTCGTGTAAAAGACCTTCCGGGAGTACGTTATCACGTGGTTCGTGGAACACTCGATACAGCCGGCGTAAGTGGTCGCACACAACGTCGTTCGAAATACGGAGCTAAACGCCCAAAACCAGGACAACCAGCAGCAAAAGGCGCTAAAGGTGCACCAGTTAAAGGTAAAAAGAAATAAAAAGCCCCTAAATCCCCTAAAGGGGACTTAAAGAGTAAAATTTCACAAAAAGTAGATTGACATACGTTCAATTCCCTTTCAAACAAACTAACAAAATCAAGTTTAAACACTTGTTTGCGTTTTAAGGTAGCAGATGAAAGGTTGAGTAAATGACTCGGAGGAGTCGTTGAAGTAAGACTAAAAGCAACCAAAAAAACAAAAACGGAAATTTTTAAGAAAAATGAGAAAATCGAAACCAAAAAAGAGGGTCGTATTACCTGATCCGGTTTTCAATGAATCAATGGTAACAAAATTTGTTAACCACTTGATGTATGATGGCAAGAAATCAACAGCGTTCGACATATTTTATTCATCGCTCGAAACTGTAAAAAACAAGTTGCCAAACGAAGAGAAGTCCCCACTTGAAGTTTGGAAAAAAGCCCTTGAAAATATCACTCCGTTGGTAGAAGTAAAATCCCGTCGTGTGGGTGGTGCCACTTTCCAGGTCCCTACAGAAATCCGTGCAGATCGCAAGGAATCAATTTCAATGAAAAATCTTATATTATACTCTCGCAAACGCGGAGGACGCTCGATGGCTGATAAATTGGCTGCCGAAATCGTTGACGCATTCAATAACCAGGGTGGCGCATTCAAACGTAAGGAAGATATGCACCGTATGGCTGAAGCTAACCGCGCATTTGCACACTTTAGATTCTAATTGGAGCAAGGTATTTATAAAAAAGAAAATTACAGTTAACAAATGGCTAAAGGAGATTTAAGTTATAATAGAAACATCGGTATCATGGCGCATATCGACGCCGGAAAGACAACAACTTCCGAGCGTATCCTGTTCTACACCGGCTTGACACACAAGATTGGTGAAGTACATGATGGTGCTGCGACTATGGACTGGATGGAACAAGAACAAGAACGTGGTATTACTATCACTTCTGCTGCTACAACAACTTCCTGGGATTATTTAGGTGAAAAATATAAAATTAACCTGATTGACACTCCGGGACACGTTGACTTTACAGTAGAAGTTGAACGTTCACTTCGAATTCTTGATGGAGCTGTTGCTACTTTCTGTGCCGTTGGGGGTGTTGAACCTCAATCGGAAACAGTATGGCGTCAGGCCGACAAATATAGTGTACCACGTATTGGTTTTGTAAATAAAATGGACCGTTCAGGTGCGGATTTTTATGAAGTTGTTCGTCAGATTAAAGCGGTATTAGGTGCAAAACCTTGCCCTATTCAAATTCCAATTGGCGCCGAAGAAAAATTCAAAGGCGTTATCGATTTAGTGAAAATGAAGGCTATTCTTTGGCACGACGAATCGATGGGTGCACAATATGATGTGGAAGAAATTCCGGCTGATTTATTGGAAGAAGCCCAGGAATGGAGAGATAAAATGCTCGAAATAGTAGTAGAATATGACGATGTGTTGATGCAAAAATACTTTGATGATCCTTCAACTATTACTGTTGAAGAAATTCAGGTAGCTATCCGCAAAGCCACATTGTCAATGGAAATTAATCCTATTATTTGTGGTTCAGCATTTAAAAACAAAGGAGTTCAAACTATGCTCGATGCAGTTTGTGCTTATTTGCCAAGTCCATTGGATACTCCAGAAACAATTGGTTACGATCCTCGCGATCCTGAAAAACAAGTGGTTCGTCATCCGGATGCAAAAGAACCTTTATGCGCATTGGCATTTAAAATTGCCACCGATCCTTATGTTGGTCGTTTGTGTTTCTTCAGGGTTTACTCAGGACAACTTCCAGCAGGTTCGTATGTTTATAACACACGTTCCGAAAAGAAAGAACGTATTTCACGTATTTTCCAAATGCACTCCAACAAACAGAATCCGGTTGAATTGATTTCGGCTGGTGACATTGGTGCCGGAGTTGGATTTAAAGATATTCGTACCGGTGATACTTTGTGCGATGAAGCACATCCAATCACATTGGAATCAATGGACTTCCCGGTTCCTGTAATTGGTATTTCTATTGAGCCAAAAACTCAAAAGGACTTAGATAAATTAGGAATCGGATTGGCTAAACTAGCTGAAGAAGATCCAACATTTACGGTACATACCGAAGAACAATCAGGTCAGACTATTATTAGTGGTATGGGTGAACTTCACCTTGAAATCATTATCGACCGTTTGAAACGTGAGTTCAAAGTTGAATGTAACCAGGGTCGTCCACAGGTATCGTACAAAGAAGCCATTACTCAGGCTGTTCAATTACGTGAAACGTATAAGAAACAATCGGGTGGTCGTGGTAAGTTTGCCGATATGATTGTAAAAGTCGAACCAAGAGATAAAGATTTTGAAGGTGGAAATCTTCAGTTTGTCGATATGGTGAAAGGTGGTAATATTCCTAAAGAATTTATTCCTTCTATTCAAAAAGGATTTGCTAACGCTATGAAAAATGGTGTTCTTGCAGGTTTCCCATTGGATAACTTGAAAGTAACTGTTCTTGATGGTTCTTTCCATGCAGTCGATTCAGATCAATTATCTTTCGAAATTTGTGCATCATTGGCTTATAAATCAGCTTGTGCAAAAGCAAAACCGGTATTGTTGGAACCAATCATGAAAATGGAGGTTGTTACACCGGAAGAAAGCATGGGTGATGTTATTGGTGACTTGAACAAACGTCGCGGACAGGTTGAAGGTATGGAATCGAGCCGTACAGGAGCAAGAATCGTAAAAGCTAAAGTGCCACTGTCTGAAACATTCGGATATGTAACTGCTTTACGTACTATTTCTTCGGGTCGTGCAACTTCTACCATGGAATTTGATCACTATGCCGAAGTAACTAATGCAATTGCGAAAGTGGTTGTGGCAGAAGCAAAAGGTAAAGTAGAATTACTTTAATAGTTTATAGTTGGCGGTTTACAGTCAGCAGTAAAAGAAAAAAACGAAAATTGTTGAATCACCCGATAGTGAATGACTCTTATCTGGAGTTTCAAACAGTTATAAAACAAATAAATATAAAAACGACAATGAGTCAAAAAATCAGAATTAAATTAAAATCTTACGATCACAACTTGGTTGACAAGTCAGCTGAAAAAATCGTAAAGACAGTAAAAGCTACAGGTGCAGTAGTAAGTGGTCCAATTCCATTGCCAACACACAAACGTATCTTCACTGTAAACCGTGCTACTTTCGTAAATAAAAAATCTCGCGAACAATTCGAACTTTGTTCTTACAAGCGCCTGATCGACATTTACAGTTCAACCAGCAAAACGGTTGATGCATTAATGAAACTTGAATTGCCAAGTGGAGTTGAAGTAGAGATCAAAGTATAAAACCTCCTGCCCCCTAAAAGGGGTTTTATGGAAAGAAAATATATCATAAATTAAACAGGCCGATCCCCCGTATTGGGGTTAAGGGTCATTAAACAACAATTGAAATGCCAGGATTATTAGGAAAAAAAATCGGAATGACATCCGTTTTCAGTGCCGATGGTAAAAATGTACCATGCACT
>Ga0209123_1000704_pt1 | contig 39299 bp, 45 predicted proteins | sample BarGraIncu00431A_FD_184500 | JGI IMG/M metagenome (GOLD analysis project Ga0209123, IMG submission 184500) | Arctic peat soil microbial communities from Barrow, Alaska, USA - Barrow Graham LP Incubations 004-31A (SPAdes) (version 2) | ecosystem: Environmental > Terrestrial > Soil > Wetlands >...
CTAGTGTGTAGTTTACAGTGCTGTAAACGGTATCCGATCCTTCATTGAGATTTTCGGTAACCACATCGCTCGTGTTATCGACGTAGTACGTATCGTTACCCAGGCCGCCGATCATGGTGTCGTTGCCTATACCACCATCCAGCACGTTGTTAGCTGAGTTCCCGATAAGCGTATCGTTGCCGCTGCCGCCAGTCGCGTTCTCAATGATTGCGTTATGCGCGATGGTGAAGCCGCCGACAATGCCGGAATCCCAGGAAACATAGCCACCCGCATTTGCCCCTGTCAGCGGCGCTTCATTCAGGTTGATGGTGCAGGCAATTGAAGAACCTGCGTTACTGATCGTATCGGTGCCGCCTGCATCCCAGATGGATGACCAGTAAGTGCCAACAGCATTCACCTTAGGCAGCATGTAGGTGTCATTGCCGGTCGCCGTATTCATGTTGGCGCCATAAAGGGCTTGTAACGCGGCGATATCCAGCGCCATCAAAGTGCCTTGCCAGCCGTAGGAATAGGTTCCACCCGGAGCGGGATTTGTTGCCCATCCGTCGTTATAGCCCATCGTGGTCCAGATGCCCTGGTTCATACTGTAGGTGCCAAGGTCGTTCTCGTTAGTCACCCCTGGAAAATTTGTTGCATCCGCATGGTCGCCACCGTCATGCGGATGAGCGAGGCCGAAAGCATGACCAAGTTCATGGATAGCCGAGATGTAGCCGTATTGCCCCTTTTCCAGGTAATTCCAGCTCGAATCCTGATAGTTGAAATAGCCGTAAATGTTGGGATAAGACGTATCAGGCACTTCATGCAGGCCAAGCATGACTTGCCCGCCGATGGTCATAGCCGATTGAGGTGCTTGCCACCAGACGATGTCGGCAGAAGAGGCGGAACTGGCTTCAGTAAATTTGAGGTTGCATACGCTGGTGTAGTTGGCCAGCGCCATGGTGAATGCGGTTTTCTCGGCGTTGCTCCATGCATCGCCAGTAAAGGCGCCGATGGAACTGTCAGAAGCAGGAAGATATCCCGAACCGAAATAATAGGTTATTGGGGAGCTGGTGTACCCTGTCCAGCCGCAACCCCAGATCAGCGAGTCGATATATGCGCTGCCGTATCCGCTGCCCGCTATTGAGTTGGTTTGCGCTGCCATCGTATCTTCTTTAATTTTGGTAGGACCAATCTATTGCAGATTGGTTCCTATCTTCAATACTTTACAAACCCAATTAGTTGCCGTGAAGCAATTAATGGTAACAGTGTGTAACGCTGAAATGTTGGTGCACACAAGGTATTGACGGCTATGAAGCTACTGGAGTTTAATTCCGGTGTAATATTAGCATGGCTTGTGATTTTCGACCCACGCCGATAAGCCACCAGCCATCAGGGTGGCATTGTCGACCACGCCATTTTCAGTAATTAATCCGGTCACCAGTTCTGCTGGCGTGACATCAAAAGCGGGATTGCGGATTTGCACGCCTTCCGGTGCCCAGTGGTAATCACGAAAGCCTTTCACCTCATCCTCATGGCGTTCCTCGATCGGGATGTCAGCGCCGCTGGCAAGTGTCAGGTCGATGGTTGATAAGGGGCAGGCGACATAAAACGGAATGTTGTGACGTTTTGCCAGTACTGCCACCATGTACGTGCCGATCTTATTGGCGACGTCGCCGTTCGCCGCAACGCGGTCGGTGCCAACTACAACGGCGTCAATTTCGCCGCAGCTCATCAAATGTCCCGACATGTTGTCGGTGATCAGTGTGACGGGAATTTTTTCCTGGACCATCTCCCACGCAGTCAAGCGTGCGCCTTGCAAAAATGGTCGCGTTTCATCGGCAATCACGGAGATTTTTTTGCCAGCTGCAACGGCGGAACGGAACACGCCAAGTGCGGTGCCATGGCCTGCCGTTGCGAGTGCGCCTGCGTTGCAGTGCGTCAGCACGCGCGCGCCATTTGGCAGCAGCGCAGCGCCGTATTCGCCTATTGCCTGATTGATGCGGATGTCTTCGGCGAACATTTCATGCGCCTCTTCGAGCAGGCGATTGGCGATTTGCGGGCGAGGAGCGGCTTCGCACGATTGCCACACGCGCAGCATGCGATCCAGCGCCCAGAACAGGTTGACCGCAGTGGGGCGGCTGGCAGCGAGTTGGTCAAATCCAAGGTTCATTGCCGCGTCGAATGTGGCTTGCGATTCGTTTTGCAAACGCAAGGCTTCAAGTGCAACGCCATAAGCTGCCGCGACACCGATTGCAGGCGCGCCGCGCACTACCATGCTGCTAATGGCTTCAGCCACGCCTTCGGCGGAGTCATAAGATTGGTACTCAAACGCAGCCGGCAGGATGCGCTGGTCGATCATCTCAATTTTGCCATCGCGCCAGCGCAGAGTCTCCACCTTCATTGATCTGTTGGACATTTCGTATATTCTCCCTTGAGCGTTGAAATTCCCAGATTTTCTACTAGAATGGTACTAACATATATTACTAGGTGTTACCATGAAAACATCCTCGGTCGTAAAGGCAGGGTCTATTGGAACAGTCACAGTTAAACTGGCTCCGTCTGACCGTGATCGCATTGCTTCACTGGCAACCATAAAGAAGCGCACCCCACACTACCTCATGAAAGAAGCAATTCTTGAGTATGTGCAGCGTGAAGAATCGCGACAAAATTTTATCAATGCTGCCGAGACGTCTTTCGAGCATTTTAAAGAAACCGGCTTACACATCACGCTCGATGAGTTTAACGCTTGGGTTGATGATGTACAAAAAACACCTGATGTGCCGATTGCTGCATGCCACACTTAAGACTATCAGCGCGAGCACAATCTGACCTGTCCCGACTGCACGCGTTATTGATTAAAAAAGATGTAAGCGCTGCAAAACGCGCTTTGCTTGCTATTCGTGAGGCATTTATGCTGTTTAAATATTCGCCTATGATTGGTCGTCCGGTAGAAAATCACGATAGTCTTCGTGAAATAGTGATCGACTTCGGTACTAGTGGCTACCTTGCCATGTACCGATTTGAACCGTCTTTGGATGCAGTGACGATTTTGGCGATCAAACATCAACTGGAAGACGGCTACACGTAATTCAGGCGAGTGGCGCTTATTCCCCTTCAAATGCGCACAACGAAAACACCTTATAGCCCAGTTTTTTTAGTTTCTCGCTGCCGCCCAAGTCAGGTAGGTCGATCACAAAAGCACATTCAATAATGTCGCCGCCGACTTCGCTGATCAGGGTGGCGGCGGCTTCGGCGGTGCCTCCAGTTGCGATCAGATCATCGACCAGTAGCACTTTTTCGCCTTTTTCGATCGCGTCGATATGGATTTCGACGCGGTCCATGCCGTATTCCAGCTGGTAGTCGTGGCCGATGGTGGCTGCAGGCAGCTTGCCCTTCTTGCGGATCGGTACAAAGCCGACACCGAGCAGATACGCCAATGGCGCGCCGAGAAGAAAGCCGCGCGCCTCAATGCCCGCGACCTTGTCGATCTTCATGCCCTTGTAACGTTCGGCCAACTGATCGACAGTGATGCGAAACCCCACCGGGTCTTTGATCAAGGTGGTGATGTCGCGAAACATGATCCCCTTTTTTGGATAGTCGGGGATCGTGCGGATATAGGGTTTGAGGGACATGTTATGTGTAAATAGTTTTGATTGAATGAGAAGGAGCGCACCATCAAGCTAAGCCAGAGACCGCCATGCCTGAATTTGCTGTCGATTGGCTGCACAAATATCACGAAAATCGCCGCTGATGCGCAGGTCTTGTGCCGCTTGCTCCCAGAAGGATAGGGCCGCCTTGCAAGCGACCATCCAGTCCGCTCTTTGCGGCGGCAGGGGCAGGGGTAGCGGTTTGCCGAACTCGCGTACCGGAACCTCACCACCAGCCAGAGGTGCATACAGCATCGGTAGCATGTCGTAGATAGGTGCCAGTGACAAGCTTGAACCCATGCGAAAACTCAGGTTGCCCAGGTGCATATCCGTATTGCCGATAAGCTTGCCAAACCACCATATGCGCCTGACCTGCTCAAGCTCATTCTGCGATAGCAAATCTAGTGTGCCCAGTCGTCCAGAAAGCTTGACCCAATCGGTGGAATTGTCACCCAAGAATGCGGCGTTCAGGGTACTTAAACAGCAGAGTGGGCTGCGCCCGAACTGACCGTGCCGGTCGAAGCGCTCAAGTTCCAGGAAGGTACGGCCGGAATCCTGCACAATGCGGCTGCGTGCGCTCTCGACGCCGGGTATCAGGCGTGCGCACCCCATTGCCAGATGCTCGCAAATCAGCAAATCAGCCCAGCGTCGTACGGCGGTTGAGCCATCGGCACCGGAGAACTTGACCAGCACATGCGGCGTTGCCATCCCAGCCAGTTCTCTGGATGCTGCGAACTTGGGGAATTCACCCGCAGCGCTTGATCCGGCGATCCCGCTGTTGACTGCTTTGGTCGCAAGGGCGGTATAGGCTACGCCAACAGTCGTTTCGCTAACCAGCAGGGGTGGCGTGACTTTGGTTTGTAGCCATCGTTCGTAAGCGGTTTGCCCAAAAATCAGGTTTCCACTCACATCCGAACCACGCTGGCTAAGCGCATACAGGATATCGTCGTCGTCCCATTCTTCCGGGTTGTTTGGCACCGCTAGCTGCTGATGCTCTTGCAAGGCGAATTGGCGGCCCATGTAGCCCTGCGGGCGCATATCGTAAAACGGGTAAGGCAAGCCAGCCCACCAGCCATCGCGGGCTTCGTCTGGTACGGGCCAGTGAGATGCAGGCAGCAGCATCCAGCTTCCTTCTGGGCTTACGGGGACCAGTGTGGCTATCTGCTCGGCAGTTCCAGCTTCATCTATAGCATACAGGGGGAAATCTCTTGCATCCCCGCGCAAGGGGCGTCGCAGCGCGTAGCGCGCACGTCGGGCCTTGCCAGCAGCAAAGACCTGAGGCTCCAGCTGCTGCAGCATGCGGTGTAGCGTAGGTACGCTGACGCCGATTTCAGCCGCCAGATCACTGGCGCGTTGGACAGGTTGGCGCGCCAAGGATCTCCGCAATCGATCAGCTGCAATATGTCGATCTGTTCGCATTTGGCTTATTATGAAATGATTATTGAGAAGATATTATCTAATAAATCCTTATAAATCAATGTGTATTATTGAATTGCGCAGATTTTATGAAATGATTTTAGGTCAATAATATTGACTGAATGCGGCGTCTGTGCGATAGAGCCGCACCGATGATGAAATCGCATCTCCTCCCTCTGTAAGGATGAGGGCTAGGGTGGGGGTGGAAGGCTTGAAGAAATGTGTCATCAAATTGCTGGCACGCGACCTCCATCCTAACCTTCCCCCTGCGAGGGGGAAGGGATGTGCTGTCACTGGCCATAACCTTTGAACTGCTCCAGCACTTCCTGCATTTGTTCGGAGTTAAGGAGCTTCGGTTCACCTACCTGCAAGATGCGCCAGTATTGTTCGCACAGCGATTCCACCTCTTCAGCCACTGCGAGTGCGTCATTCAGGTCGCGCCCCAGCGCGATCATGCCATGCTGGGCCAGCAAACAAGCCTTGCGCCCATCCAGCGCCTTTAAGGCATGGTCAGACAAGGCCTGGCTACCGAACAATGCATACGGTGCGCAGCGGATCGAATCGCCGCCAGCAGCGGCAATCATGTAATGAAAGGGCGGGATCTCGCGATGCAGACAGGCAAGCGTGGTGGCGAAAGTCGAGTGCGTATGCACCACCGCGCCGACATCGGTGCGTGCAGCAAGAATGTCGCGGTGGATGCGCCACTCGCTGGTCGGTTTGCTCTCACCTGTGAATTTGCCGGAAAAATCCAGCGTCACCATCATTTCAGGCGTCATGTCATCCACTGGCACACCGGATGGTGTGACCAGTAAATTGTCGCCATAACGCACGCCGATATTGCCGGAGGTGCCGCGATTCAGCCTCAATGCGACCAGCTTGTGGGCGGTCGCGAGCATCTCGGCGCGCAATGTAATTTCACTCGGAGGCGTCATTTTGAGAGCACGCGGCCAGCGACCGCATCCAGGCGTTCGATGATTTCCGGGTCACGCGCCTGCGGCGAGGTAATCAGCGCATATTCCAGCGCGGTTTGGCAGGAGCAGCCGGCAGCGTGGGTATCGGCATCCAGCAGTGGAATTGTTTGTTTGACCAGCGCGCGGGCGTGGTCGGCGTTTTCCATCAAAATATTGATGACTTGCTCCACGGTGACATCGTCGTGCCCCGGATGCCAGCAGTCGTAGTCGGTGACCATCGCGACCGACGCGTAACAAATTTCTGCTTCGCGGGCGAGCTTGGCTTCCGGCATATTGGTCATGCCGATCACGTCGCAATTCCAGGTGCGGTACAGCTCGGATTCAGCCAGGCTGGAGAACTGTGGCCCTTCCATCACCAGATAAGTGCCGCCGCGCACCGCGTTAATGCCAGCCTGCTTGGCGGCCGCTTCGATATGGTTGCCGAGCCGCTTGCATACCGGGTGCGCCATCGACACATGCGCGACGCAACCAGTGCAAAAAAACGATTTGTTGCGGGCAAAGGTGCGGTCGATGAACTGATCGACGATCACAAACATGCCCGGGTGCAGATGCTCGCGCAATGAGCCAACCGCGCCGACTGAGATGATCTCGGTCACGCCGACGCGCTTTAAGGCATCGATATTGGCGCGGAAGTTGATCTCAGATGGCGGAATTTTGTGCCCGCGCCCGTGGCGGGGCAAGAACACCAGCTGACGCCCGCTGAGCTCGCCAAACAGCAATTCATCCGATGGTTCGCCAAAAGGGGAGTGCACCTTTTCCCAGTGTTTGTTGCTCAAGCCGTCGATGTCGTACACGCCGCTGCCGCCGATGATACCTGTGATGCCCATGTCAGACTCGTAATAAGTTGTGAATACTGCGCGGGAGGAGGAATTTTTAGAATCCTTGGAGTAAAAGGTCTATTGCAGCAACTATTTCGTCGTGACGATTCTTTGCGCTAAATACTACACTTTTCAGTGCCTTAGCCGGAAAGGCTGCCATGTACTGCGTAACCATTGAATATTGCTCATTGTTAATTTCGAACAACGGGTTGAGCACTTTCGCTGGTTTAGGTGCCTCTGATATTGGAAGTAAAGGGATCATCATTCGCGTATTGAAGTGAATCAACGAGTCAGCTTGTACATTAATCAGATACCCATTGCCTGACGGATTGGGGTAAACACTGAATTTAGCCATTAGAACATCCTATATTTTTCTAATGGAAGCCCGTGCTTTTCCACATAAGTGTTTGAGCTTTCAATGGCTTCCCAATTTTCCTTTAGCCATATCTCCGCACGCTTTTCCGCAACAGCCCTTGTCACACCAGCTTCGGCTGCCTGCGAAACATTGATGCGTAGTTCTTTTGCTTCGGCAAGAAGGTTTTCAGCCAAAGACACGTTGGTTGACTTCTTAGTAGCAGATGCGTAATTACTTGTTGTGCTCATAATCAAACTCCCTTTGTCCATGTTCTATATGTTGCCATAGATGCGCATGATTAACAACATTGCGTATGGATATTTTTCTTGTGTTTATCAGATTTACGCGTAAGACCTCGTCGTTCGGGGCGGGGATGTAAGCGCGAACAGCAAAGCTGTTCTTGTTTTTCCGTATGAGAAATAATGTAGTATTGTTTGTCATCCTTTTTTCGAAGAGTATGTTAATCAAGAATGAAGCGCCTGCAAGCCTACAAATTTGAAATTCTGCCAAACGGCGAACAAGTCCGCATGATGCGTAAATACGTTGGGAATGCGCGTAAGGTTTGGAATCTGGCATTGGCGCGCCAAGAAAAGAATCACGAAGCCGGCGAGAAATTCACCAACGCCTTCGGCATGAACGGCTGGATACGGGAGTGGAAAGATGAGTTTCCGTTCCTTTGTGAATCGCCCGCGCAAACCTTGCAGCAAGTGATGGAAAACTTGGCTAAAGGCTATACGAAGTTTTTCAAGAAAACTGCTGACCATCCTGTGTTCAAGAAGAAGGGGAAATCAGCCGAAAGCTTTCGGTTTCCAGAACCAAAGCAATTCACGGTTGACCAAACAAATAGCCGCATCAAATTGCCGAAGCTGGGCTGGATTCACTATCGCAACAGTCGTGATATCTTGGGTGAACCCAAGAACATTACGGTATCGACAAAATCGGAAAAATGGTTTTTCTCGGTTCAAACAGAATGTGATGTTGATCAGCCAGTACACCCGGCAACGAGCATGATCGGTATCGACGTAGGGATCGCTCGTTTTGCCACACTGTCCGATGCGATCTATATCGAGCCGTTGAGCACATTCAGAAAACATGAAGTCCAGCTTGCGAAATACCAGCGGCGGATGAGCCGCAAAACGAAGTTCAGCAGCAACTGGAAAAAAGCGAAAGCCCGCGTCCAGAAGATTCACCATCGCATCGCCAATGTTCGAAATGATTTTCTGCATAAAGCAACAACTACGATCAGCAAAAACCACGCGATTGTGTGTATTGAAGATTTGCAGATACGGAACATGTCCAAATCAGCCTCGGGCACTATCGAAGCGCAGGGACGTTGCGTCAAAGCCAAGTCGGGTTTGAATAAGGTTATCCTTGATCAAGGTTGGGGCGAATTCAGACGGCAACTCGACTACAAACAGGCTTGGATGCGCGGTGATGTACTTGCAGTTCCGCCTCACAATACAAGCCGGACATGCCCGGCTTGTTCTCACGTGTCAGCAGAGAATCGAAAGACACAAGCAAAGTTCAAGTGCGTTGAGTGCGATTACGAAAATAATGCCGATGTCGTCGGCGCGATCAATATCCTCAACCGAGGAATAAAGATGCTCGAAGGGCAGGACACAGCAGACGCTTCTGCTGGGTGCGCAAGCACAGCCCGGATCGCTTGCCAAGTGAATGGTGCAACAAGGCCATCAGCAACAAGAACCCACCGAAGCGACTTGTTAAGCGGCTATTCGCCCTTGCCTTGCGCCGTAGGAATCCCCGTCCTTTCTGCTTAAGCAGGCGCCGCAAGGTGAAGGTCGGGGAGGATGTCAACGAAAGGTGTGTCATCTTGACTGCTCGACAAACACTATCAACTTTGTGTGAAGCGATGGCTGAAACGAACAAATAAATCAGTGCCTACAGAAGGTAAATGGCAGTTTTGGTTGAAGTTAGGTGGGGCTACTTGAGGTCAACTAAAAATGCGACGTGTTAATAGTCGACTTGATAACTTAATTACTTACCCAGACTCTGAACTACCTTAGCAAGTCATTGAGCAATTGCGCCAGCCGTAAACCGGCGTGCTCGACTTGCTGACGAATGATGGGTAGTACTTGCTGCTGATAAGCGCGATCCAGCACGACCGGGCCGGAGGCTGGCAGATTGCAGACAAAGCTGGGCAACGGCTCATACACGTGCTGGCGCGAAACTTCACGCGTTTCCAGCATCCAGTGCATCACCACGTCGGATGGCAGGGGCTCAGAGCTATGTAGCACCGCCGTGACTGGGGTATGTTTCAGAGCGGCATTCAGCAGATCGTGATCCCAGAGCGAATGCAGCGTTGTGTCAGCGCGGGTTTTACGCCCTTCGAGGGTGGCGGGGGTCTTGCCGGCACCATCGTAATTGCTGCCGGAATGCAAAGGTGTGTGCAGGTCGCCGACCAGATGCACCACCTATTTCAATGCCTCGTTGCGCTCGCGTGACGACGCGCTCCTGTCCTTCAGCACGTCGGCATAATGCAGCAGTTTTTGGTCGACACACTCGCCGCGTTTGCAGGCGCCCAGCTTGATTTGGCATACCGGATTGCCGCGTGTGTGCCAACCGCGGTAGGTGTAGTCCGGCGCGACTGCGCGGATCTCATCTGCCCATGATGCGACATCGGCCAGCGTGTTGCGTCCGGACAGTTCGCCCTTGCTATTGAGGTCGCCTTGCAGCAAAACTTGCACCTGTACGCGGGCGGCTGGGGTGAGGTTGGCTTCGGCAATGGTCGCGACTACTGCGTGGCCTTTACGCCCCCAAGCGACGGCGGGTTGCACAATCGTGAGCAGGTAAACAAATAAAAGCGGAAGAAATTTCATGGCCTGCCTAATTTTTCTAGCCAGATTAAATTACTGCAGCAACTCATTTAGTAACTGCGCCAGCCGCAAACCGGCGCGCTCGATCTGCTGCCGGATCACTGGCAGCGCTTGCTGCTGGTAAGCGTGATTCAGCACGACCGGGCCAGGGTAGGGCGCGTCACAAGTAAAGCCGGGCAGTGGTTCATATGCATACTTGCGGGCGACTTGCCGCGTTTCTTCCACCCACTGTGCTACCGCGTCGGGCGGTAATTTGTCGGTGGTTTTCAGTACCGCAGTGAGGGGCGCATCTTTCAGGGCGGCATTTTGCAGGTCGCGATCCCAGAGCCAGTGCAGCGTCGTTTCTGGCTGGCGCTTCCAGCCTTCCTGGGTCGTTTCGTGATGATTGTCCCAACCTTCCAGCGTTGCCGGAATATTTCCGGCCCAATCTTGGTTGTTGCCCGAATGCAGTGGCGTGTGGATGTCGCCCACTAGATGCACGACCCATTTCAGCGCTTCATTGCGTTTGCGCTCTGAGGCGCTTTTGTCCTTCAATATGGCTACATATCGCAGCAGTTTCTGCTCAGCGCACACGCCAAACCAGCATATCCCCGGCGTGTTTGAGCAGATCGGATTGCTGAGCGTATGCCAGCCCCGATAGGTATTGTCCGGCGCGACAGCACGGATTTCATCCGCCCAGGTAGCGATATCGGCCAGGGTGGTGCGTCCGGAGGGCATGCCCCGGCTGTTAAGGTCTTCCTTTAGCAATGCCTGCACTTGCGCGAGCGCGGCAGGTGTCAGGTTGGCTTCGGCAATGCTGCCAATTGCGGCATGTCCTTTTTGGGTCCAGGCCGCTGCTGGCTGGACGACGGTGAATAGCGCCAGCAACAAAAATGAAAGATATTTCATAGTGCAACTCAGGTTTATCGTGATGTCACAGGATACCAAAACGGCATCTGAATTTGGATAATTTGCTGTGACATGTGCACGTGCGCAAAAAGCACTGGCAACAATCCGGTATTTCTTGCTATAATCTCGTTTCTTTAGGCGCGTAGCTCAGCTGGTTAGAGCACTACCTTGACATGGTAGGGGTCGTTGGTTCGAGTCCAATCGTGCCTACCAAATTATTTGGTAATCACCCTGCAAGAGCGAGAAAGGCAACCCGGTTATGACACCGCGAACGTCCACAGACATGAGTGAGTGACGCTGGTCGGGTTCTTTTTCACCAATGCAAAATGAAAAAACGCGGCTGGTCCGCGTTTTTTTTCGTCTTATTTTTCTGATTTTTATTTGCGCCGGCTTTCGCCTGTGCTGCTTCGGAGGTCAATATGGTTACAGTCCAGCTTCCTGATGGTTCCAAACGCGAGTTCGATGCACCGCTGACGGTCGCGCAAGTTGCCGCCAGCATCGGTACGGGTCTCGCCAAGGCGGCACTCGCTGGCAAGGTCGACGGCAAGCTGGTCGATACTTCCCATTTGATCGACCATGACATTGAACTGGCGATCATAACCGAGCGCGATGCGGACGGCGTGGATGTGATCCGCCATTCAACCGCGCATTTGCTGGCGTATGCAGTGAAGGTATTGTTCCCGGATGCGCAGGTGACAATCGGACCAGTGATCGACAACGGCTTTTATTACGACTTTTCGTACAAACGTCCGTTTACGCCGGTTGATCTGGAAGCCATCGAGAAAAAGATGGTGGAGCTGGCTAAAAAAGATGAACAAGTCACCCGCAAGGTATTGCCACGCGACGAGGCGGTGGCCTACTTCAAGTCGATAGGCGAAGCGTACAAGGCGGAGATCATTGAATCGATTCCGGCCGATCAGGATGTGTCGCTGTATACCAGCGGCAGCTTCACCGATCTTTGCCGTGGCCCGCACGTGCCGTCCAATGGCAAGCTACGCGTATTCAAGCTGATGCGTCTGGCTGGCGCATACTGGCGCGGCGATTCCAAGAACGAAATGCTGCAGCGGGTATATGGCACTGCCTGGTCGAAGAAGGAAGATCAGGAAGCCTATCTGCACATGCTGGAAGAGGCGGAAAAGCGTGATCACCGCAAGATCGGCCGCGCACTGGACCTGTTCCACTTTCAGGATGAAGCGCCGGGGCTGATTTTCTGGCATCCGAAGGGCTGGATCGTCTGGCAGCAAGTTGAGCAATACATGCGCCGCGTATATGAAGACAACGGCTATCAGGAAGTGAAAGCGCCGCAGATTCTCGACCGCAGTCTGTGGGAAAAATCCGGCCACTGGGAGAATTACAAAGACAATATGTTCACCACCGAGTCGGAAAACCGCTCGTATGCGCTCAAGCCAATGAATTGCCCAGGTCACGTGCAGATTTTCCGCTCCAACCTGCATTCATACCGCGATCTGCCGCTGCGTTATGGTGAATTCGGCCAGTGCCACCGCAACGAGCCGTCCGGTTCGCTGCACGGCATGATGCGTGTGCGCGGTTTTACGCAGGATGACGGACATATTTTCTGTACCGAAGACCAGATTCTGGATGAATGTGTTGCGTTTACCGCTTTGCTGCAAAAGGTTTATACCGACTTTGGCTTTACCGACATTATTTACAAGGTGGCAACACGCCCTGAAAACCGCGTCGGTTCCGACGAGGTATGGGACAAGGCAGAAAATGCGCTGATCGAATCGCTGAAGCGTTCCGGCTGTCAATTTGAGATTTCGCCGGGTGAAGGTGCGTTCTACGGTCCGAAGATCGAATACACGCTGAAAGACGCAATTGGCCGTATGTGGCAGTGCGGCACGATTCAGGCAGATTTTTCGATGCCGGTACGCCTTGGCGCCGAATATGTTGCAGAAGACAATAGCCGCAAGATTCCGGTGATGTTGCACCGCGCGATTCTCGGTTCATTGGAGCGTTTCATCGGCATGTTGATAGAAAACCATGCTGGTGCGCTGCCTTTGTGGTTGGCACCAGAACAAGTAATTGTGCTGAATATCTCTGATGCGCAGTCTGAATATGCACAAACTGTTGCGCAAAACCTGAAGAAACAAGGCTTTAGGGTGAGGGCCGATTTGCGCAATGAGAAAATTACCTATAAAATACGAGACCACTCCATGCACCGATTGCCTTATTTGATCGTGGTTGGCGACAAGGAGCGGGATGCAAACACGGTAGCTGTGCGGGCGCGGGGTAATCAGGATTTGGGTGTCATGACGCTGGATGCACTAGTTGAGCGCATGAATGGTGAGTTGATCGCCAAGACCTGAATGATGCCTCTGACGCGATAGGCGCGGCAAGATTAATTTTTAAAAAGGAAACGACAATCGCTACTGACAAGTCGCATCGCTTAAATGGCGAAATAACGATACCAAACCTGCGTTTGGTTGGGGTGAATAACGAGCCGCTGGGCGTTGTTACTCTGGCTGAGGCCTTTCAGATGGCTGAAGCTGCAAACGTGGATTTGGTGGAAATTGCGCCAAATGCTGAACCTCCGGTTTGCCGTCTGATGGATTACGGCAAGTTTAAGTACTCGGAGCAGAAGAAGGCGCACGAAGCCAAGCTGAAGCAAAAGATCATCCTGATCAAGGAAATCAAGTTCCGTCCAGGAACCGATGATGGCGATTACAACATCAAGTTGCGCAACATCGTCAAATTTCTGGATGATGGCGACAAGTGCAAAATTACGCTGCGTTTCCGCGGTCGTGAAATGGCACATCAGGATATTGGCTTCCGCATGTTAGAGCGATTGAAGGCCGACTTGGAGCAGCACGCTCTGGTTGAGCAGTTTCCAAAGATGGAAGGGCGCCAGATGGTCATGGTTATGGCGCCGAAGAAGAAGAAATAACTTATTGCGGGGCAGAGTTAGCAAAACGTACTCCGTCCTCAATAGATAGAAGAATTGCGTGGGCTGTCTGATGGACAGCTCGCACAAAAGCGGCAGACTTGATTCTGCTGCAAAACTAGTGAGTGCAGGCATCCAAGAGTAACGAGACGTTGCCACCTGCAATCATATAAAAAGGAGTGTCCGAAAGGACAAGTATTTCATGCCAAAAATGAAAACCAAAAGCGCCGCTAAAAAGCGCTTCCGTGTTCGCCCAGGCGGCACGATCAAATGTGGTCACGCCTTCAAGCGCCACATCTTGACCAAAAAGACCACCAAGAGCAAACGCCAATTGCGTGGTGCCACCAATCTGGATAAAAGTGACGTCGCATCTGTTATGCGCATGTTGCCTAACGCCTAACCTCACACCAAGGAGAAACTATGCCTAGAGTAAAACGTGGGGTCACAGCACGGGCCCGTCATAAGAAAATGTTGGCACTTGCCAAAGGCTATCGCGGCCGCCGCAGTACGGTCTACCGCGTTGCCAAGCAAGCAGTTATGCGCGCAGGTCAGTACGCCTACCGCGATCGCCGCAACAAAAAGCGCGTATTCCGCGCATTGTGGATTACGCGTATCAATGCCGCTTCGCGCGAGCATGGCATGACATACAGCGTGTTCATGAACGGCCTGAAAAAAGCCTCGATTGAACTGGATCGTAAAGTGCTGGCAGACATGGCAGTGATGGACAAACCGGCGTTTGCCGCGATTGTCGATCAGGTGAAAGCCCGTCTCGCAGCCTGAGTGATGCAGGTGCCACATTATTGTGGCGCAAAATAACAGGCGGGGCAAAGGTAATTACCTCTGCCCCGTTTTGTTTTTGTATGCTTTCGGCTTCTTTTTCAAAATAGAAAAACCCGTATGAACCCCTTAGAACATATCGTCCTTCAGGCGCAAGCTGATTTTGCTGCAGCAGCAGACGTTGCCGCACTGGAAAATGCGAAGGCCCAATATCTGGGCAAGACCGGTCAGATCACCGAGCAGATGAAAGGTCTGGGCAAGTTGCAGCCGGACGAGCGCAAGGTACAGGGCGCAATCATCAACAGCGCAAAAGAGCAAATTGAAGCGGCGCTGAACCATCGACGTAACGCGCTGGCTGACGCATTGATGCGGGCGCGACTGAATGCCGAAGCGATAGACATCACGCTGCCAGGCAGAGGTCGGGGCAAGGGCGGCATCCATCCGGTGATGCGCAGCTGGGAGCGGATTGAGGAAATTTTCGGATCGATCGGGTTTGATGTTGCCGATGGCCCGGAAATAGAGAATGACTGGACCAATTTCACTGCATTGAACAGCCCGGAAAATCATCCGGCTCGTTCGATGCAGGACACGTTTTATATCGATGGCAAGGATACACAGGGCAAGCAGCTACTGTTGCGCACCCATACCAGCCCGATGCAGGTGCGTTATGCGTGCACGAACACGCCGCCGATCAGAGTGATCGCGCCGGGGCGCACTTATCGCGTCGACAGCGATGCGACCCATTCGCCGATGTTCCATCAGGTTGAAGGACTGTGGATCGATGAAAACATCAGCTTTGCCGATCTCAAGGGCGTTTACCTGAATTTTGTTAAAGCGTTTTTTGAAACCGATGATTTGCAGGTGCGCTTTCGCCCATCTTATTTTCCCTTCACCGAACCATCGGCCGAGATTGACATTGCGTTTGGCAGCGGGCCGTTGAAGGGGCGCTGGCTGGAAGTGTCCGGCGCCGGGCAAGTGCATCCGACGGTGTTGCGCAATATGGGAATCGACCCTGAAAAATTCATTGGCTTCGCATTTGGGTCAGGGATAGAGCGACTGACGATGCTGCGTTACGGCATCAACGACTTGCGCCTGTTTTACGAAGGCGACTTGCGCTTCCTGAAACAATTCAACTGATCCACTCAACTGAAATAAGCTGCTGAAGGTACTTTATGCAATTCTCCGAAAACTGGCTGCGCACGATGGCTGATCCGAAAATGACTTCGGACGAGCTGGCGCATTTGTTGACGATGTCCGGTCTGGAAGTGGAAGAGAACGTGCCAGTTGCGCCGCCGTTTTCCAAAGTCGTGGTGGCAAAAGTACTCGGTGTTGCAAAACATCCGAATGCGGATAGGCTGTCTGTGTGCCAAGTGGATGCGGGCACGGGTGAAACGCTGAACATCGTGTGCGGTGCACCGAACGTTCGTCCCGGAATGCAGGTCGTGTGTGCGCTGGTGGGTGCAGTGTTGCCGCCGGGCGAAGATGGCAAACCATTCGAAATCAAGTTGGGCAAATTGCGCGGTGTGGAGTCGCAGGGCATGTTGTGCTCTGCGCGAGAATTGAAGCTGTCGGAAGATCATGCTGGCTTGATGGATCTGCCGCAGGATGCGCCAATCGGTCAGGATGTGCGCGATTATTTCGCGTTGGACGACCGCATGTTCACAATCAAACTGACGCCAAACAAAGCCGACTGTCTGTCGGTGCTGGGTGTGGCGCGTGAGGTATCTGCGCTGACTGGCACGCCGCTGACGCCACCACAACATAAAGCAGTCGCCGCGACGATCACGGATACCTTGCCAGTCAAAATTTCCGCGCCGGATTTGTGCGGTCGTTTTTCAGGACGCATCATTCGCGGTATCAATGCCAAGGCGGAAACGCCGGAATGGATGAAGCAGCGCCTGGAGCGTAGTGGGCAGCGCCCGATCGAAGCGCTGGTCGATATTTCAAATTATGTGATGCTGGAGTCGGGGCAGCCTAGCCATGTGTACGATCTGGCTAAAGTTCATGGTGGCCTTGATGTGCGTTGGGGCAAAAAGGGTGAGTTGCTCAAACTGTTGAATGGCAACACGGTCGAAGTCGATGACTGGATCGGCGTGATTGCGGATGAAAGTGGTGTTGAGTCGCTAGCTGGCATCATGGGCGGCGACCGGACTGCGGTGTCGCAGGATACTCAGGATATTTTTGTCGAAGCAGCTTTTTGGTGGCCGCAGGCTATTCAGGGGCGTGCGCGCCGTTTCAATTTTTCGACCGATGCGGCTCATCGTTTTGAACGTGGTGTCGACTTTGACAGCACGGTTTCGCAGCTTGAACGCATCACTACCTTGATCCTTGAAATTTGCGGCGTCGATGGTCAAACCAAAGTCGGGCCGATCGAAGACCTAAAGGGGAATCTGCCACAGCGCAAGCCGGTCAATTTGCGCACTGCGCGTGCGGTCAAAGTCATAGGCGTGCCGTTCTCCGATGAGCAGATTGCCGACATTTTCACGCGTCTTGGCCTGAGTTTTACGCAGCAAGCAGGCATATTCACGGTGACGCCGCCGTCATTCCGCTTCGACCTTGAGATCGAGGAAGACCTGATCGAGGAAGTCGCTCGTGTTTTTGGCTTTGAAAACATTCCCGAACTGCCGCCGATCGCAGCCAACAAGATGCGCGCCGAGCCGGAAAATGTCCGTTCACTGTTTGGGATTCGTCATCAATTGGCCGATCTCGATTATCAGGAAGTCGTCAATTACAGCTTTGTCGAAGAAAGCTGGGAAGCTGATTTTGCTGGCAATGCCAATCCGGTCAAATTACTCAACCCGATTGCCAGCCAGATGAGTGTGATGCGGTCGTCGCTGATCGGCAACCTGGTCTCGAATGTGCGCTACAACCTGAACCGCAAGCTGGGTCGGGTACGTGTGTTTGAAGTGGGCTCAGTCTTCTTGCGTAGCCAGACCAATGAAGATGGCGCGTTAACAGTTGCTGGCTACGACCAGCCAAAGCGCATCGCAGCGCTGGCATATGGTTCGGTAGTCGAGGAGCAATGGGGAGAGCCCAACCGTAACGTCGATTACTTCGATATCAAGGCCGATCTGGAAGCGCTGTTTGCGCCAAAAACACTCCGTTTTGCCAAGACGTCCCATCCGGCGCTGCACCCGGGACGGAGCGCACGGGTAGAACTGGATGGCACGGAAATCGGTTTCATCGGTGAACTGCACCCAAGCTGGCAACAAAAATACGAATTGCCGCTGGCGCCAGTCGTGTTCGAGGTGGATGCTAGTGCGTTGCAGTTGCGTGATCTGCCTGCCTATCGTGAAATTTCTCGCTTCCAGCAAGTGACGAGGGATCTTTCGCTGATCGTCAAGCAAGCAGTTCCTGTGCAGGGCATGATTGATAGCTTCCTCGCAGAGAAGATGGCTAACCCAATGGGGGGCTACGTGCAAGCTGTTGTTTTATTTGATGAATATCGCGGAAAAGGTTTGGAAAATGATGAAAAAAGTCTTGCTTTCCGCTTTACCTTGCAAGATACTCAGGGGACGCTGCAAGACGATGTAATCGACGCGGTAATGGCAGCTTTTGTGGCAGCTGTCGGCGTAAAGCACGGCGCAAGACTGCGCGCTTGATTGATGTTGATAACAAGTGTGTCTAGGGTCGATGGCAATGAATGACAAACCGGAATTTGAATCTATGTTGGCTGCTGCTGCGCAATACACCCCATTTGAACAAAATGCACCCTCGCAGCAGGTGCCGAGTTTGACGACGCTGACTAAGGCCGAGTTGGCAGAGCTGCTGTTTGAGCAGGTTGGCTTGAATAAGCGGGAAGCCAAGGACATGGTCGAAACTTTTTTTGACGAGATTCGCAATGCGCTGAATCGAGGCGAAAATGTCAAACTTTCTGGCTTTGGCAATTTTCAGTTGCGCGACAAGCCACAACGCCCGGGGCGCAACCCAAGGACAGGTGAAGCCATTCCGATCACGGCTCGTCGGGTCGTGACTTTTCACGCCAGCCAGAAATTGAAGGCGATGGTCGAGCCAGCCGACAGCAAACCCCTTGATCGAAATGTCTGAGATCGACAATGAGTGAAAAACCCAACAAGCCGGAGCTGGTTGTTTTACCGCCTATTCCAGCCAAGCGTTACTTCACAATAGGCGAGGTCAGTGAGTTATGCGGCGTCAAATCCCATGTTTTACGTTACTGGGAGCAGGAATTCACGCAACTGAAACCTGTGAAGCGCAGGGGTAATAGGCGTTATTACCAGCACCACGAAGTGCTGCTGATACGGCGTATCCGCGAATTGCTGTACGAACAGGGCTTCACGATCAATGGTGCGCGCAACAAGCTTGATGCACGGACTGCAGAAGTGCAAGATCAGGCAGGATTGCCGGATTTGTCTCTGATACGCGCAGAGCTGGTAGATATACTCGGCTTGTTGCAGTAATTTTTATCGCGTAACACTTGCCAAGTAGTTCACCGTTTTTCAGAGCGATCCCAGCATCAGGTAAAGTCCCATTATGCGTATTTTAATCAGTAACGATGACGGCTATCTGGCTCCAGGCATTATGGCTTTGGCCGATGTACTGACACCGATTGCAGAGATTGTCATAGTCGCTCCTGATAGCAACCGTTCCGCCTCTTCCAATTCGCTGACGCTAGAGCGTCCGTTGTTCGTCATCCAGGCCAGTAGCAACGTGTATCACGTCAATGGAACACCATCGGATTGTGTTCATATTGCATTGACGGGACTGCTTTCGTGGAAGCCCGACCTGGTCGTTTCCGGCATCAATCAAGGGCAAAACATGGGTGACGACACCTTGTATTCGGGCACGATAGCGGCAGCGACAGAGGGCTATTTGTTCGGGATACCTTCATTGGCATTTTCACAGACCGAAAAAGGCTGGGGCGAGCTCAAGGCGGCAGCGCGGATGGCGCGCGAGATTGTCGAGCGGCAGTTTGACGATATGCAAAAGCCCTTTTTGCTGAACGTCAATATTCCCAACCGACCCTACGACGAGATCAAGGGGTTTGCCGCGACCAGGTTAGGTAAGCGCCACCATTCTGAGGGTGTGCTTCAGATGACCGACCCGTACGGTAGGCAAATGTATTGGATTGGTCCTGCTGGCGCAGCCAAGGATGGCGGTGAAGGAACAGATTTTCACGCTACTGCCAACGGTTATGTCTCGATTACGCCATTGCAAATTGACTTGACGCACCAGGGGCAGTTGGCGGCCTTGAAAAAAGGTTTGTCATGACCGGCAAGAAGAACAAGAATTTCCCTTTGCTTTTGTCTTCGGTCGTAGATAATTCGTCAAAAAAACGGGCCCCCGTATCCGCAAGTTCAGGCCGGTTTGCTACGCCGCAAACAGCAACCAGAAATGCATCGAAAGTCGGCGTGCATAGAGCCGGAGCTTCGTCTGGTGCGCGTGTCGGAGCGTTTGGTGCCCAATTTGTACCGCAATCCTCTGTACCAGCTGATTCAAATATGCTGGTATCCAGTGCAGTACGTCGTTCCATGGTCGAGCGTCTCGTCAAGCAGGGCATCAAGGATGCTACGGTGCTGGCGGCAATGGAGGCAGCACCGCGTCATCTGTTTCTTGATCCTGGTTTGGCAAGCCAAGCCTATGTCGATGCTTCATTGCCCATTGGACATCACCAAACTATCTCGCAGCCTTATATTGTGGCGCGCATGATCGAGATATTGCGCGATAACCAGAAGGGCGGCGTGCTGGATCGCGTACTGGAAATAGGAACGGGTTGTGGTTATCAGGCATTGGTTTTGTCCTTGGTCGCGCAAGAAGTTTATTCGATAGAGCGAATTAAGGCTTTGCATGAATTGGCAAAAAATCGGCTGCGTCCGATGCGTGTGCCCAATATTCGTCTGCACTATGGAGATGGTATGCTGGGTCTGCCACAGGCAGCGCCTTTTGACGGCATCATTCTGGCGGCAGCCGGATTGGAAGTGCCGCAGGCCTTGCTGAATCAATTATCAGTAGGCGGACGCTTGATTGCGCCAGTGGGCGACTCAAGGCAAGCATTGCAGTTGATCCAGCGTGTCGGCGTATCAAACTGGGAAAGCATGACATTGGAAAATTGTCATTTTGTTCCTTTGCGTGCCGGAACGATATAAAGCGTTGTTACAAATGTATGGGGTGTGATTGTAATGAAAAACTATCGAATAATTATCCTGGCTTCGTCTGTTGCCTTGCTGGCAGGCTGCAACTCAATACACCATACCGCGCAAATTGTTGACCGCACCACGGGGGTGGAGGCGAGCAGCATCAATACCGACAAACCCGGCTATTACACTGTCAGGAAGGGTGACACGCTAAATAAAATTGCACGCGAGCATAAGCAGAAGGTGCCAGATCTTGTCGCGTGGAACCAGTTGGCGAACCAGAATGACATCAAGGTATATCAAGTGCTTCGGATACAGAAGCCGGATGCCGCCAGTACGGTTGGAGAAGTACAGGTTGTGAGTGTGGCACCCCAACAGAATGTTGAGGCCAAGCCCTTAAGCGCATCGACCGTTGCACCCGCGACATTGAACAAGACAGCCCCGCTTGGGGAAAAACAAGCATATTCAGATAGTGCTCTGGCTGCGATGCAAAAACCGGTTTCAGGAGCAACTGCGGCGGCGGCACAGACTGTGCCGATGAAAACCGCAGAGGGAAAACCTGCTGAAAAAATAACAGAGTCGAGTGCTGCCGCCAACGAAGATAAAGCCATAACCTGGATCTGGCCTGCTGAAGGCAAGATACTTGCAAGCTACGAAGGTAAGAACAAAGGTATTGACATTGCAGGCAAAGCAGGTCAAAACGTCGTGGCGGCTGCCGATGGAAGGGTGACTTACGCGGGCGCATTTCGGGGCTTTGGCAATATGGTGATTGTAAAACATTCGGAAAATTTATTGTCGGTGTACTCGCATAACCAGAGTATTTTGGTGAAGCAGGGCGATAGCGTGAAGCGCGGGCAAAAAATTGCAGAGATGGGCAATTCAGACAGCGATGCGGTCAAGCTTCATTTCGAAGTGCGCAGCCAGGGTAAGCCGGTTGATCCTGCACAATATCTGCCCAAGCGATGACGCGCCAGCCTACCAGGCATTTGCATGACGAAGACGTATCCGACGATAACGCGGATGCCGCATCTGATGGTGCCGAAGTAGAAGAGGAGCGCAGTGAGCTGGCGCCGGAAGATGTATTGAAGTCGGCGCTTGCTGCGGAACTTTCCACCGACGCCACGCAGCATTACCTCAACCGAATAGGGATGCACAAGTTGCTGTCTGCTGCGGAAGAGGGGAAGACTGCTACGCTTGCCCGGCAAGGCGATTTTGCGGCGCGGCAAAAAATGATTGAATGCAATTTGCGGCTGGTGGTGTCGATTGCGAAGCACTACGTCAACCGAGGCGTGAGTCTGCTGGACATGATTGAAGAGGGCAATCTTGGCCTGATGCGGGCAATCGATAAATATGAGCCTGAGCGCGGCTTTCGCTTCTCGACCTATGGGACCTGGTGGATACGCCAAAGCATTGAGCATTCCATTATGAGTCAGGGGCGCACGGTGCGTTTGCCCGTACATATCATGCGCGAATTAAATCAAATTCTGCGTGCCAAATATCACCTTGGAACAAGTCTGCATGATGGCAAAGAGGCCTCGGTAGAAGACATTGCGCATCTGGTCAATCGTCCTGTGGATGAGGTGCAGGATATTCTGGCATTGTCCGAACACCCTTTGTCACTTGACGCGCCGCTCACCGGCGATCCACAATCAAGCTTGGTGGATTTTCTGTCAGGGCAGGAGGAAGATTCACCGGATATGCATGCTGAGCATCAGGAGATGGTTGTACTGACGCGTGATTGGCTCGCAAAATTGAATGAAAAGCAGCGTTACGTCATTGCGCGCCGTTTTGGTTTGGACAATGGCGATGTGGCGACGCTGGATGCATTGTCGGACGAGTTGGGTGTTACCCGGGAACGCGTCCGGCAGATTCAGCAAGAAGCGCTGGCCAAGCTCAAGCGCGCATTTGTCACACAGGGCGTCAAAAAGGAGCAGTTGCTGTGATTTCCTATGTTGCGCCGGCTTGCTTGTCCCTATCCTATCGTTGATAGCAAATCTTCCACCTTGTACCGCATGTTGTAATGCCGGTTTGATCATCAGTTACCTATGCCTAAAAATATTATTGTCATCGAATCCCTCGATATAGAAGCTCGCGGCGTCGGGCATATGTCCAATGAAGATGGCACGCCAGGGAAAGTCATTTTTGTGGAAGGTGCGCTGCCAGGAGAACTGGTAAGTTTCCAGACATTCCGTTCTAAAAAGAATTGGGAGATAGCAAGAATTACCGAGTTGCATCGCGAATCTGTGCTGCGCGTGAAACCACAATGCAAATGGTTTGGCATTTGTGGCGGCTGTGCGATGCAGCATCTTGAGCCATCGGCGCAGGTGGCGATCAAACAGCGGGTGCTCGAAGACAATTTGTGGCATATCGGACGGGTGAGGCCAGAGACGATGCTGCGTCCGATTCATGGACCAGATTGGCACTACCGCTACCGCGCTCGCCTGTCTGTGCATTTCGTTGCGAAAAAAGGCGGCATCCTGGTGGGATTCCACGAGAAAAAAGGGCGCTTTATTACCGACATGACGAGCTGCGAGGTTTTGCCTGCCAACGTGTCGGCGCTACTGGAGCCATTGCGTCGGCTGATTGAATCATTAACGATCGTGCAAAATTTGCCGCAGATCGAATTTGCAATGGGCGAAGGTAACGATCAAAAAATTACTGCATTGGTGTTGCGGATCATGGCACCACTGACCTCTGAGGATGAAAGCAAGCTCAAGGATTTTGCTGACAGATATGACGTTCAGTGGTGGCTCCAGACCAAGGGGCCAGACACGGCTGTGCAGTTTTATCCTCTGGACCAGCAGTTGCATTACACGCTGCCCGAATTTGGCATCACCATGCCATTTAAACCGACCGACTTTACGCAGGTCAACCATCAGATCAATCGCGTGTTGGTTGCGCGCGCTCTGCGCTTGCTGGATGTGCACCCGGATGAACGCATTGCTGACCTGTTTTGCGGTCTGGGCAACTTCACGTTGCCAATTGCAACGCAGGCGCGTGAGGTAGTTGGTATTGAGGGTAGCGACACGCTGACACAACGAGCACAGGAAAATGCGCTGCTCAACGGACTTGCTGAGAAGACTTCATTTACCACGAGTAACCTTTTTGACATAACGGTCGATGATTTTTCTGCTCTGGGCAAATTTGATCGGATGCTGATTGACCCGCCACGCGATGGCGCAATCGCAGTGTGTCAAGCGCTGGCTGGTTTGGGGACAGATCGCCAGCACCTGAAGCCAAAACGCATCGTGTATGTGTCGTGCAGTCCGTCCACGCTGGCGCGGGATGCAGGTCTGCTGGTGCAGGAAGCTGGCTATATACTAAAAATGGCAGGCGTCATTAATATGTTCCCGCATACTGCGCACGTCGAGTCGATGGCGGTTTTCGATCTGCCGGACTGACTTCCGGCAGCGCTCAGCAACGCTTTTCATTTTCTGTCAGAATGTCATCACGGCATCCCGTGATGAGCGCAGTCTGATCTGCGGAAATGCCAAACTTTTTTGGCATGACCTACTCCATGAATCCGTCTGAGCTTCCATTGCGACATACCCATCACTTTTCTGCCTTGCCTTTCGTGAATTCTTTTGCCTCCTTGCCGGAGGCATTCTTCACGCGCCTGAAACCGACCCCATTGCCCAATCCCTATCTGGTCGCGGTGAGCCAGTCTGCTGCGGCGTTGATCGGTTTTGACCTGGATGAGTTTACACATGCAGATGTGATCGCCACTTTTGCAGGCAATGGCATCTTGCCAGGCTCTGATCCATTGGCAGCCGTATATTCTGGCCACCAGTTTGGCGTCTGGGCTGGGCAGCTAGGAGATGGACGTGCGATTCTCCTTGGGGAGGTTCCGACTGCTTCGGGACCGATGGAATTGCAGCTCAAGGGCTCCGGCCTGACGCCGTATTCCCGCTCAGGTGACGGCCGTGCCGTTTTGCGTTCGTCGATTCGAGAATTTCTGTGTTCGGAAGCGATGGGTGCACTCGGTATCCCGACTTCGCGTGCCTTATGCCTCATCGGCTCGGATTTCTCCGTGCAACGTGAAGCAATTGAAACTGTGGCCGTAGTGACGCGCATCGCGCCAAGCTTCGTGCGTTTCGGTTCTTTCGAGCACTGGTGTCGCAATAAGCGTATTGGTGAATTAAATATCCTCGCTGATTATGTCATTGACCAATACTACCCGCAGTTGCGAGAAGCAGATAATCCCTATCAGGCATTGCTAGCTGAAGTCACAAAGAGGACAGCGCATTTGGTTGCGCAGTGGCAGGCGGTTGGCTTCATGCATGGCGTGATGAATACTGACAATATGTCGATACTGGGGCTGACAGTTGACTATGGTCCATTTGGATTCATGGATGGATTTAATGCCCAACATATCTGCAATACTTCTGATCATCAGGGGCGCTATGCGTACAGCATGCAGCCACAAATAGCGCACTGGAATTGCTATGCACTGGCCGAGTCGCTACTGCCCTTGATAGGCAGTACTGAAGGCGCGCAGCAGGCACTGGCGTGCTTCAGGCCGGAATATCTGGCAAAGATGGATGAGTTGCTGCACCAGAAGCTCGGTTTGCATTCATGCATGGAAGAGGATGGCCAGCTATTTGATTCGATGTTTGCAATGATGCAAGCTAATCAAACAGATTTCACGCTGTTTTTCCGACTGCTTGGTGATTTGAAATTGGATAGTTCTGACGCAGACGAATTAGTACGCGATTTATTTATTGATCGCCAAGCCTTTGATGCATGGCTAGCGCAATATAGGCAGCGATTGCGTCTTGAAAATAGTCAGGACGATCTGCGTAAGCCTGCGATGCATGCCGTCAATCCTAAATATGTATTGCGCAACTATTTGCTACAAATTGCGATTGAAAAGGCGCAAGACAAGGATTTTTCAGAAATTGAAAAACTGCTGAAAATTCTAGAAAAACCGTTCGATGAGCAACCGGAACATGCCCAATATGCGGCGCGTCCGCCGGATTGGGCGCATCGCTTGCAAGCAAGCTGTTCCTCATGAAAGCACAAAATGACAATTGAAAAAGTTAAAAAGACTGATGCTGAGTGGCGCGCACAATTGAGTGCAAACGAATATGACGTCACGCGTCATGCCGACACCGAACCAGCTTTCACCGGTCGCTATTGGGATCATCATGAGGCGGGGGTATATACTTGTGTTTGCTGTGGGACGCCCTTGTTTACCTCCGATGCTAAATTTGATTCCGGCTGTGGTTGGCCGAGTTACTTTGAGCCGATCAATCCGGAAAACGTTGAAGAACGGACTGATGTCTCATACGGAATGGTCCGCACTGAGATAATTTGCAAAGTGTGTGATGCCCATCTTGGGCATGTATTTAAGGATGGACCCCCTCCAACAGGTTTGCGTTATTGCATAAATTCGTTATCCTTACGTTTTGAGCCGCTATCTGCGGCAAAGGAACCAGACAAAAAATGAAATTCCTGTTCGACCTCTTCCCGGTCATCCTGTTTTTTGGCATTTTCAAATGGGGCGACAGCCACGTTGAGTCTGCCCAATCCCTAGTCCAGCAAACCATGTCCGGCTTTGTGTCGGGCGGTGAGATTTCTGCGTCTCAGGCGCCCATTCTGTTGGCAACAGCGGTTGCGATAGTCGCTACTATCGGTCAGATCGGCTACCTTCTGATTAGGCGAAAAAAGGTCGATATGATGTTGTGGGTCTCGCTGGCCGTGATTGTCATATTCGGCGGCGCGACGATTTATTTCAATAGCGAAGAATTCATCAAATGGAAGCCGACTGTGCTCTATTGGTGCTTTGCTGTTAGCTTGCTGGTGAGTCAGTTGCTATTTCGCAAAAATATCATACGCACGATGATGGAGGCGCAACTGAAATTGCCCGATCCCGTATGGACCCGTCTGTGCTACGCATGGGTGGTTTTTATGGGATCTATGGGACTAATTAACCTTTATTTCGCATTTTGGGGTAATTTTTCTACTTCGACCTGGGTCAACTTCAAGCTATTTGGCGGTATGGGGCTGATGTTTGTATTCATCGTTGCCCAAAGTGCGTATTTGTCTAAATACATCAAAGATGCTTCTTGAGTTGTACCCCAACAAAATCCGCGCAAATTCTCCTTATTCTGGCGTAAAATTGCCGATTGGCAAAAGCTGACCGCTGAGGCAGTACGGCATTTGCGTATTGAACCTACCAAAAGCGATAAATTTATCCATTGATTGGCAGGGTGTTCCCATCCCGTTTACAAAAACGAGGATGCCATGTGATGTCAACGATCTTGCATGCAAGACAGCAAAATTGAACCACATCTAAGCCCAAGATAAGAGGGCGATTCACTGTAATCGGAGTGCGAAATGACAGAAATTCAATCAGCAAAACAGGAAGTGCAGGTTTTTATGCCGCCAGCAGAGTTTGTTAAAAACGCTGCAATTTCCGGTATGGATGCCTACTATGCATTGTGCGCTGAAGCAGAAAAGGATTATGCGGGTTATTGGGCAAGGCTGGCACGGGAGACCGTCAGCTGGAAAAAGCCGTTTACCAAAACGCTGAATGAATCAAACGCGCCTTTCTATAAGTGGTTCGAAGATGGCGAGCTCAATGTCTCTTATAACTGCCTTGATCGCAACATTGAAAACGGTCTTGGAGACAAGATCGCTGTTATTTTTGAAGCAGATGACGGCCAAGTAAGCACAGCCACTTATCGCGAGCTGCATCAAAAAGTTTGCAAGCTGTCCAACGGTTTAAAGTCGCTAGGTATCGGTAAGGGCGATCGCGTTGTCATCTACATGGCGATGTCGATTGAAGGTGTGGCCGCGATGCAGGCTTGCGCGCGCATAGGTGCGATTCACTCGGTCGTGTTTGGTGGTTTTTCTGCCAGGTCGATCCAGGAGCGCATTATCGATACCGGCGCAGTCGCTGTCATCACGGCAGATGAACAATTGCGAGGTGGTCGTCACATGCCGCTGAAATCGATTGTGGACGAAGCGCTTGAGCTTGGTGGCTGCGACAAAGTGCGCAATGTTGTCATTTACCAGCGTACCGGTGGTGAAATCAAGTTGACTCCAGGGCGTGACTTATGGATGCATGAACTAGTTGCCAATCAGCCATCCACTTGCGAACCGGAATGGGTCGATGCAGAACATCCGCTTTTTATCCTGTATACATCTGGCTCAACGGGTGCACCCAAGGGGGCGCAACATGCCTCCGGCGGCTTTCTGTTGTGGGCTGCGCTGACAATGAAGTGGACCTTCGACATCAAGCAAAGCGATATTTTCTGGTGTACTGCGGATATTGGCTGGATTACCGGCCATACCTACATCGGTTACGGGCCTTTGGCTACTGGTGCGACCCAGTTAATTTTTGAAGGCGTTCCAACTTACCCCAACGCAGGCCGTTTCTGGGATGTAATCCAAAAGCACAAGGTCAGTATTTTTTACACGGCGCCAACAGCGATCCGATCTCTGGTCAAGGCAAGCTCGGTCGATAGCAATGTCCACCCTGATCATTACGACATGTCGAGTCTGCGTCTGCTTGGTTCAGTCGGTGAACCGATCAATCCTGAAGCCTGGATGTGGTATTACAAAAATGTCGGCAAGGAGCGTTGCCCAATCGTCGATACATTCTGGCAAACTGAAACTGGCGGTCATATGATCAGTCCATTACCGGGCGCAACCCCGATGGTTCCTGGCTCCTGCACGCTACCTTTGCCGGGTATTGCTGCTGCGATTGTCGATGAAACCGGCGTGGATATTCCGAACGGCAATGGCGGCATCCTCGTGGTAAAACGTCCGTGGCCTTCGATGATTCGCACCATATGGGGCAATCCTGAACGCTTCAAGAATAATTATTTCCCAGAAGAGCTTGGTGGCAATTTGTATCAGGCAGGCGATGGTGCGATCCGTGATGCAGAAACTGGCTATTTCACGATTACCGGTCGCATAGATGATGCGCTGAATGTTTCCGGTCATCTTCTTGGCACAATGGGAATTGAATCTGCTCTGGTCTCACACCCACTAGTGGCGGAAGCTGCTGTTGTGGGCAAGCCTGATGAGATGACCGGCGAGTCTATTTGCGCATTTGTCATCCTCAAACAAGCGCGGCCATCTGGCGAAGAGGCAAAGAAAATAGCGGTTGAATTGCGCAACTGGGTTGCTAAAGAAATTAGCCCTATCGCACGGCCAAAGGAAATCCGCTTTGGCGACAATCTGCCCAAGACCCGTTCCGGCAAGATCATGCGTCGGCTATTGCGCGTACTGGCGAAGAACGAAGAAATTACGCAGGATGTTTCAACGCTGGAAAACCCGGCTATTCTGGAGCAACTCAGGCAGCCATTGTAGTTTTCTTGTACAAAGAATCGATGGAAATGCAATTTTCCGTCTGATTCTTTGCTATAATTAGAGGCTTCGCTATGGCGAAGCAAGATGCAGGAGAGATGGATGAGTGGCTGAAGTCGCACGCCTGGAAAGCGTGTATAGGTTTATAGCCTATCGGGGGTTCGAATCCCCCTCTCTCCGCCAGAGTTTATAAGGCCTCCCACGTGGAGGCCTTTTTATTTGTACTATAGAAACGAGTTGTACTATTCAACTAGCGTTATCTTAGTGGTTTGATAATTTCTGGCTTGCGTCTGTATACACGCTTAGTAATGCTTGTATTCGCGTGTGTCAGTATCTTACTAGCATCTGCGAGAGTTTTAGAATCGCTTCCAGTTTTTGCGCGGATATCGTGTTCCGTGAATCGTTCTTGGACTTTTGTTTCGGTGAGTAGCCTTTTCATGAACCCGCGCCACAAAGAGTCCCAACCACCAGCTTTGCCTGTTTTTTCATTTATGTAGGACTCTCCTTTCCTGTTACAGAAGAGGAAGGCTGATCGGCTATTCGGTCGAGATTTTATGGCTGAGTTAATAGCTTCACGAAGCTCTTCCGACCATTCGATAATTATTCGTTTGCCTGTAGATGTAGATGTTTTTTTAGGCGTAACATGGATTCCATCTATTTTGAGATTGTCCAGCGTTAATCGCAACAAATCACCACGCCGTAACGCGCTCAGTAGCTTAACTCTAATATAAGACTGAACCGACTGCACACTTCCAGATTTGCGTTTTGATTTGAGAGAAAAGCATTCTTCGATTTCAAAATCAGTTACATAGCGATCTCGTGGCTTTTCGCCAGTAAGTCGAATTTGATCTATCAGCGGGTGTCGATCAATGTACCCCCATTCGACTGCCTTCGTGTATGCATGGGACAATATTTCAATTTCTCGTCTAGCTGATATTTTTGCTTCACGCTTATCTATATATTGATATACGTGCATGGGACGCAAGTCGAGCAGGCGCATATCGGAAAACGCTGTTCGAAGTGGTTTGATTGCTATCAAGTTGTGTGTCTGAGTTGTGATGGCTTTTTTCGGAATGACTTGCAAAGCGTAGCGATCCAACAGGGAGCCAATAGTTTTAGCTTGATCGATTGTGCCGATCCGATCAGCCCATTTTTTATATGCCTCAGGTAAACTCTTCCCCAGAAGAAAAGTTTTTTTGCCATCCCAAGCACTTTCTTGGCCCGGAGGAACTTGATAGTAGTAGCTTTTTCGAATGAACCGCCATCGCATCGGTAAGCCACGGTTTTCAGGATTTCTTTTGCGTGGCATGTAATGCTCCCCAATTTGGTTCAGAGACTTGACGTTTTTCTTTCTCTAACGTGCAACCAAATAATTGCTGAACGTGAAGCCGCAGAACAGCAACGCTACCATCGGGGCGACGTCTGTGCTCAATACACATACCTCGCAACGCCTTAATTTGCGCGGCGCTTTGAATACGCATTGTTAATTCTGCAATTTCATCGCGAGTGAGAAACATGTTTTGTGCAGATTCAGTCATTTTCCAATTTTCGATTCATCCAATGATTTTTGTTTTTTGATGCTACTAGTCAAACACGCAGATGCAACCCTAAAATTTCTCTATCGCATGTAGGTGAGAGTATTGGTAATACCAAAGTGTCCCAATTCCTGCGCCACAATTTTCAAAGCATATGCGTAAGTGAAGCCCATCATTTGAAGGGCATGAATCCGGTTTTGTGCAAACCGATGGCGGAGACCATGTGCTCCTGTCGACCAGCCCAAGCGCTGAATTGAGAGGCGAGAAAATTTCTGTGAAAAGCTGTGCCCACCAGTTATTGAATAGAACTTACGATAATTGATTCCTCTTTGTTTTTTGATGGTCATTTGATTAAGGCGATAGGTTTCGAGTTCGTCAGCAAGCGATTTTGAAATAGAAACCTTGCGCTTAAGCCCTCCCTTGCCGACGACAACGAACCTCACGTGATCATCTAGTCCGAGAAAGCGTTCAAGAAGCCATGGACGACTATCTTCAGATAGCTCACTCAGTCTTGAAATTGTGTCGAGTTCTATAGCGCGAAGTCCAGCTTCGGCGGCCAATCGTATTGAAAAACCAAGATCAGGATCGGCTAAACCAGCAAGAAAGCAGATTTGCTCACCGCGGTATGCCCTTGGGACCAGTATAGTCGGGCGCTTGCTCACTACGTACGACACATCCACGTTATGCACGAGCTGAAGCGCTTGACGATAGCCATCAAGCGTTTTTTGTACGCAGACTTCCGCCTTTGCAATCAAGAATTCTTCGATGTTGGCTGCATTTATACGTGAAATTGAATATCCCTTTTCACGAAGCCATTCATAAAATAACTTTGTGCATGAGAAGTACTTCTGTTCTGTGGAAATGGAAGTTATTACATTAATGACCTTGGATTTTGCTTCATGCCGCGACACGCCGTGGCGCGTTTTCCGGCGCACCATTCGCTTAGCTTTTTCGATAGGTGTACGAGGTTGCTTTTTGCTCATTTCATCACCGCCTTCTGTTTTTTGCTATTTGGCCAGAACCCAAGGACACTAAGGACAAAGCGGTATACTTGGTCTGGTGATGCGATTAGTCCAAATTCTTTCTTAATAACGCGTGAAACATTTTCTTTTGACGCTTTATTGCTTTTGGCTAACGCCACAATTTCACCCGCATATTCGTGAAGTTGTGGACACTTCATTTTGCTAAGACTGCGCGCAACAGATACCATTTTCCGCTCCTCATCAATGTAGCGTTGAGCAGTAGCACCATCAATTTTCTTTCTTTCCATACTCTTCCTCCGTTTAGATAATCTGATTCAATGTCCAGTTTGTAGATAAAGTGTTTCGGAATTCCAGCAAAGCAGGTAAAGCAGGTAAAGCAGGTAAAGCAGTAAGACCGGCGACGATCACGATCGTGTGTGATACATCGGCGCACCTCAATTAATTGAGGTGCGACTGGCCCAATTTTCGCTAAAGCGCGGGCAGGACTAGTCGCCTCTGATGTGTTGGTGCGAGCCATCTCGATGATGGCTTTAGTGGGGTACAGAATTAATTATTGGAGGAAGAAGTACGGATGCGCTAGTCAGAGTGACTAGGTGATTGTGACAGCGGCAGGGGTCTAGACAATGAAATTGCCTAGCTCTCTAAGCTAAGTATATGGCAGGGTTGGTGCTAAATAGTTCTTATGAATAACCGGTAAGAAGCCGGTTAGAATTGTACGGATTATTGTATGTAATCCTGATACGTATATCGATTTTGAATAGCAAAGCGCTAATAAAAGCGATCAGGAAATTCCGCGTTGCGGTTAATGAAAAGCAGCGGCTAAAGCTGATTTTCATTATCAGAGCGCAAAAGCGCTATTGAGTACTCTATGCCGAGAAATCGACGTCTTCATTATAACGAATCGGGAAGAAATAAATATACCCAATGAAAATTCATCGGGCGGCAATTCAGGCGGCGGCAGGTTAGGCGGACAATCTGGGCGCAATATTCATAAAAGCTAGTGTTTATGCGGATATTCGGACTATGCTTGATGGTACAGAGCAGCGTTCCGCAATTGTTTCATCATGTAAATATTGATATATTTCTCTAAATTTGTAACTGCCCATAAAGAACGCATTGCATTTTTGCAATATATCTGACATTCCAAAGTTGCCAATTCGATTGAAAACAAACTCATCAGCGCCAACACCATAACGAATAGATAGAGAGATAAAGGACTGCCCATGCCTATCTTTCTGGCTGCTCAGACACAAGACATGAGATCAAATTGACGCACACCATTTGCCTTGATTTTAATCAAACGAGAAATTTCTTTGCGAATCATGCGCTTAGGTTCGTTCATTTTTTTTATCCACAGAGTTCCGCACAAATTTTGTGGAGAACAAATGCATAGCCTATTAAAGCATTAATTTATGGTGTTGAGAATTGCCTTTAAAAGCTGCCAGGATTTCGCTACTGAGACGATCTCGACCGACTCCCCCGGCGCGTGCGGGCTATGGATGTTTGGCCCGAAAGAGATGATGTCGAGATCCGGGTACTTGGCCCCGATAATGCCGCACTCCAAACCAGCGTGAATCACCTGAGTCTTTGCCTTGGCTCCAAATTCTTCTTCATAAACCTTTTGGCACAGGGCGAGTAATTGTGAATCAGGATTGGGTGTCCAGCCAGGGTAATAACCGTTCTTTGTCGCGGTAGTGCCGGACAAGGAAAACAGGCTGACTATTTCGTCAGCCAACGCCTCACAGGCACTATCTACAGTAGAGCGCACCATAAAGTTGCAAGTGCTTGCCGTTGGTTGCAAATCAACCATACCAAGGTTATTAGAAGTTTCGACCACGCCCGGCAGGTTGTTGCTCATCCGCTTGACGCCGTGAGGCGCTGCATGCAGCGAATGGAGCCAGACCTGTTGATCGACTGGCGACATCAACTTGTCAGCTTGTGCTGGAAAACTGTCAATGCGGATTGCATCATCGACGCCACTCAACTCGTGTCGCAAAAGGTTCTGCCATCCCACTAACGCATCGCTTAATGCGGAAACATTTTCAGGGTGAATGGCGACAAGGGCACTGGCTTCTCTCGGTAGGGCATTGCGCGCACTTCCGCCAACGAAATTCGACAGGCGTAATGAAAATCGATCTTGCAGGGCGCACAGGATTCTGCTCAGGATCTTGATGGCGTTGCCGCGTCCTTCATGAATATTGATGCCGGAATGACCGCCACACAAACCTGACACGTCAATTCGTACGAATTGACAGCGGGAAGGAACGTCTACGGCGGTAACGGCTCGGGTGACGTCGACATCCATCCCGCCTGCGCAGCCTAGATAGAACTCCCCCCAGGTTTCAGTATCCAGATTGAGCAGATACTTGCCCAGCAATACGTCGGAAGCCAATCCTTGCGCACCGCCCATGCCAGCCTCCTCATCGACCGTCAGCAAAGCTTCGATAGGGCCATGAACCAGCGTTGCGTCCTCAAGTACTGCCAGAATCAGCGCAACACCAATGCCATTGTCGGCTCCCAGTGTCGTGTCTTCAGCAAGCAAATAACCATTGCGCACCACAGGCTGGATCGGGTCGCAAGAAAAATCGTGAATGGTTGAGTTGTCCTTCTGGCAGACCATGTCCAGATGCGCCTGAAGAATGACACCAGGAACATGTTCGCGTCCTGCGCTGGCTGGCTTGCGGATGATCAGGTTACCGGCCTGGTCAACGATGCTGGTCAGTCCGATGCCGTTTGCCCAATGCTGCAGGAAGTCACGTAATGGTCCCTCCTGTTTGGATTGACGTGGTATACGGCACAGGGTCGCAAAATGCGCCCACACCGATGTGGGCTCCAAACCAGTGAATGGGGAACTAGAGGAAGAAACAATGTCTGACATGATGAAAGGCAATCCTATTTCTGGGTAAGCATGGAATCGGAATAGAACTAGTAATTTCTTTGAATTTTGGACTTTTGCAATTTATACAGAAAATCGAAAGTCACTTGATCAATGGATCTTCGTGTCTTAATTTTATCGACTAGCTTTACAAAAAGTTGCGCGGTAATCTCGGCGTCAAACAGTGCACGATGAAAACTTCCCTCAACTCTCAACCCGACATGGTTGGCCAGCGTGCCAAGCTTGTGGTTTACAGCGGTGGGGAATAGGCGTCGCGACAGCAATAACGTACACAGAAAATTATCTTTGAAACTCAGTCCTGCCAGCAGACCTTCATTGATCAGAAATTTTCTGTCAAATGAGGCGTTGTGCGCGACCAGCACCGAATCCTGAACAAAGTCGTGTAGTTCGCGGATCACCTGTTTCGCGGGCGGGGCGGAAGCCACCATTTTGTTGGTAATGCCCGTCAAGCGCGTAATTTCAGCTGGGATATATCCCCCCGAATTCATCAAGCTCTGGTATCTACCGATTATCTGACCATCGGACAGGATAACCGCCGCAACCTCAGTTGCACGCGCACCTTGTGTTGGTGACAATCCAGTCGTCTCAAAGTCAATGACTGCAATTCTATTCATGCATATTCCAAAGAGGCGCTATGTGAGAATGTTTAATGCTCGGCTCATAGCGTATCGCGTGCGCAAGTAAATCGTACTGGTTAAAACCGTCGCCAACTGGATGAACTCTACGCAGCAAGTCGTACGCTCGTTCGGGCGTGTCAATATGTAGGCCTGAATTCGACACCCTGATCAAACCGATTCTGCCAGTGCTTCAGGTAGGAAGATGCTATTTCACGATTGTTCCAGAGGACCAGCACATTCTCACTGTTCGATTTAGCTGCTGCTTTGCTGTAGTTGAAGCTTCCGGTCTGGACGTGCCTGTCATCGGACACGATAAATTTGTCATGATGGATGGCGTAGGTTGATATGGTTCTGGTTGGTATGCCAGCGTTCACAAGGAGGTTCAGTGCAGCGATACTGGATTTAGAACGGTTGCCTCTGTCATCCACGACGACGCGTATATCCACGCCACGCTTCCTGGCGCCTAGTAACGCGCGAACCACGACAGGGGAAGTAAATGAATAGGCCGCCAGACGGATACTGCGCTCGGAGGCATTGATGACCTTGACGACCAACGCCTCGCTCCCAGCTTCAGGAGAAAAGGCACTTTCAATGAGGGGACCGGAAGGTGCCTTGTTGGTAACGGTATGGGCGTACTCAGCTACCTGATCGATGATGTCATTACTCTTCGGCTTGGCATAAGCCCCCGATGTAGCAAAAGCAAGGAGCGTGATGATAAGGATGCGTTTCATGCTTGTCCGAAGTGAATGGATAATCAGGTCATTATCCTATCCGACAGGCCAAATCAGCAAGTCAGGTATGTCGAAAGGGCATTGTGACGCGATGAACGCGGGTAACGCCAACCGCGCCACAGATGCTGGTTTAACGAATAGCTTCAGTACCCACTATTGGGATCGTTCTTGAAGCGGTAATTTGAGCTGTCTTTGTTCAGATCAGACGCAGCCCACTCGTCACGGCTTCTTTGTTCGTCGTCATCGGAATCGCTATTGCCAGATAGAGAAGCAAATCCACCAATGACCATGAATAACAATGCCACCAGCCCCAAATTAGCAACAATCGGCAGTACGACAAGATGAATGGCAGAGCCCGCTAAGCCATACGGCAGGTTCGTCTTCATGAAATTGCGCACTATCAGCACAATCACGATCAGACAGGCAACGCCAATCAGAACCGCACCATTCAAGCCGTCACCGCCAGTGGCAAGGGACTCCCTGCGCCAGAAGCTACCAATCAGATATGAGCCCATGGCCCCAGTGGCTGCAATCAAGACCCATTTGCTAAAAAATTCGTATTTGAATTTTTTGTAGCAATGCTGGTTAAACGCATGAACGGCTGCAATAAGGGCCCCGATGACGAGTAAGCCGCCAATAATTTTTAAGATTTCCATAATTTCCTCTGTTTGTTTACGTGATGTTTGGTTGATGCTGGATTTGTGGCTGAGACACTTGTATGAAACCATGCGAAATCGCCGGCGCAAGTCGGCATTCAGCCGGCAGAAGGTTGAAATGACATTTATTGAGAAAGTGATCGGCGCATGCCACAAGACGGCGCTGAAGCATCTGCCACAAGACGGTGCTGTAGCAACCGGCGCGGGGAGTGGGTGGAAAGAGTGGAAAGGATGAAGGGGAGAGTGGGGAGATGAGTGATGGTGGTCCAGATATCTGGACCGCCATCCGGTAAACGACTGTCTAACCAGTGAGCTGCTTACTTGCTACCCACGTTCAGGAATGGCATAGGACCGGCACCGGTATACATCGGGAGCTTCCCATCCCATTTCTTGATGGATTCAAGTTGGACAAATGCCGCGCCACCCTGTGAGCTGACGGCTTCGGCCTGAATCCGGATGGCTTGGGCGTTAGCCTTGGCCGTCACGATCTTCTGCTCCGCCTCGAACTTGATCCGTTCGAGGTCGCGCTGAGCACGTTCGGCTTCCTGCGTCGCCTTTACCTTGCTCTCGATCGATTCATTGAAGGTTTTACTGAAGTCGAAGTTGGTGATGTTGATATCTTGAACCTGCAAGTGATAGCCGGTAAGCTTGGTGGCGAGCTGATCTCGGATCTTGCTGCTGACCTCGGTACGCCTGGTAATGAGTTCCTCTGCTGTGTAATGCGAGGTTACAGCCTTCAGGACTTCCTTAATCGCCGGCACCACGTATTGCGACTGGTACTGAAGATTCGGGTTCTGAACATACAGTGCACGCACTTCCGCTGGATTCACCCGGAAGTTGACGGTGATCGAGGTATGAACGGTCTGGAGATCTTTGGATGCAGCCTCTGCATTCTGGGTATCTGCAGTATCCAGGCCAACACTGATCCTGTGGACTTTGGCAAACGGGTTAATGAAATGCAGTCCTTCGCTTAGAACGATCTCAGTCACTTCGCCCCATAACGAGACGACCCCGTAATGGGAGGCGGGGACGGTGGCGATGCTTGAAGCAATCGCCACAAGAAGCAGCACTGCCGTGCCACCGTACCCGGCAATGGCCAGTACGTGCCGGATAAGACTTGATCCGTCCAAGGAACTTGGGGGCTGCGCTGCGACTTCAGGCACATCGGCAGATTGGGTTCGGCGCTTTTTGAGATGCTTATAGACGAAGAATGCCGCTGTGAGAACGGCTGCGAGAATGAGGTAAGTGTAGATATTGGTCATCATGATTAATCCTTTAATGGTCGAGTGATGTGAGTGCATGGCTTGATACGTCCGGTACGGGTGCTCGGCAGGCCAGCCCTCATGGCCTGCGGCAAGCCGATGGCGGGGAATCGCGTTGCGGCGTCACAAATTGCGGTCAGTCTCATGTCATCTCCTTTTGATGGTTCTTATGCGTCTTATCTTGATCCGTCTCAGTTCCCGACTGAGTCCGCGCACCGCACCCGTCATCGGGGCGAAGTAGCGGATCAGGTCGTTCTGGGCTAACTGAATCAGGTTGTCGTCCTTCAGACGCCAGGCCTTGCGCGTCTCTTTGATGGCGCCCCCGATTGGCGCTACGCAGAGCCGAAGGCAGGTTCGTGCGAAACGGCTTGTCAGGACGCGTCGGTTTGTCGGTTTCATCTTCATGGTTTGATCTCTTTACAAAAAACAGTTGGTAGATCACAGGAATCAAGGCAAGGCCAAGAATCATGAGAAGTGCGGGATAAAGAACGTTCATCTCTCTCATAGGCCGAAGCAATACGATTTCATTGCCCTAGCAAAGCCCCGTCGCTTGACGTCATCCAATACGGAGCGCACTTCTTCCACAAAATCCAGTCGAAGTAGATGCAGTTCATTGTGGAATTGGTGAAATCGGTACATTGCCCATTCCAGCTTGTGTTCTCGGTAGCACCGCTGCAGGACAAAGGCGCAGAGGTTCCACCACATTGCTCTGCCGTCACCGCGACCGGCAAGTTGGGCTTTGATCGAACGGCGGTCGATGGCGGATACGTCAACCATCCATACGCCATGGACGGGGAGGCTTGGTGCCAGATAGACCATCTTCTGCCGCTTGGCTTTGGGGATGGAGGCCAGAAAGGCCATTCTTTCCTTCCTTGCGAAATCAGTACTCCAGAGATTCTCGTTGGTGATGTTGTGAGTCATATGCAATTCCTTTAGGTATGCAGCATCCGTGGCTGCTTGCTCATGGAGACCATGGCAGCACGCGGTTTGCGGCAGGTTTTATTTAAGTTGCCAGCTGGTTGGCTGGGTTTGTCCGTCTAGGTGAGGCTTTGTTTATCAGCGCTGATAACTCAGGTTATCTGATGAAATTGCTCGCGCAAGTTGGTTTTATAGAGGAGCGGCCGCATAGCTAGCTAGGATGGATCACCCCGGGAAAGCTAGCTCTGAGACATGCTGTCAAAGCATGTACATACAGCATGACTGAAAAAATTAAATAAAAGGCATCTTCAACGACAGCAGACTCTATATCCTCACAGTGCTAAACCTAGACGATAGCTGGTGCTTATGAATGGCTTTGTAATGTGGGAGAGTGGTAGTGAAAAGGTTCTTATTGATGAGCTCCATTTTTGCGGCCATTAATTGTTTTGTGATCAATTGCAAGGAAGCGCTGGTCGAAATGGTCGATGTTGCAAGCCAAGCTCGCACCAAGCTGTGGCACAGCAATTGCTTCATATGACATGTGATCTGCTTGGATCGAAACAGCTACCCCTACTATTACTCGCGAGGTGTTCACATGTATACAACCCTATCCGAAAGTTCACCAGTGATTAACTTTACTGATGATGCACTGGCTCACATACGTGAGCTGATTATAGAAAACGGCGACTACGGCTTGAAGTTG
>Ga0209123_1000706_pt1 | contig 39196 bp, 37 predicted proteins | sample BarGraIncu00431A_FD_184500 | JGI IMG/M metagenome (GOLD analysis project Ga0209123, IMG submission 184500) | Arctic peat soil microbial communities from Barrow, Alaska, USA - Barrow Graham LP Incubations 004-31A (SPAdes) (version 2) | ecosystem: Environmental > Terrestrial > Soil > Wetlands >...
AGGAATACTTGGATTACTATAACAACCGCCGGATTAAGGGCAAACTAAAAGGAATGAGCCCGGTTGAATTCCGAAATCATTCCTTTGTAGCCGCTTGATTCATGTCCAACATTTGGGGTGCTGAACACTCAGTATTTCTGAGGCGGCCTTTTTCGATTTAAAGAAGAAAGCTCAATCCGGCAATCCGGAAATCAAATCAATACAATTATGCTTTCCAGAGTCCGTGCAGGTTGCAGTATTCATATACATCATAATCTTTGGTTCCCGCAGGAAGTGTAAATGTTGCCTTGGGTGCATCTGTCGGATTCAGGTACTGTGTGTAGACCTGTGAATCCGTAACAATGGAAATCCACTGGATATAGTGCTCGGCCGTCATAGGATGGGGAATACTGCCGACAGCCACATCAATAGCTGAACCATTTACAGAAACAACCGGGATGTGTTTTTCTTTGGAAGCTGTGTCCTGTTCACCGGCAGTAAGAAGGATCATTGGATCGCCGCAGCAAACAAGGGTTCCGCCGCCGTAATTCATTACTGTAACAATATTTCCGCAATGAGGGCATCTGTAAACTTTAAAATCACGTGCCATGTTATTCTCCTTATTTTCAAGAAATGTCAGGATATCCAAATAGCCTGACGGCTCAATAGTTCTTGGCTTGAATCTCAAAGAAAGCCTGCGGATGTTTACAGACAGGGCAAATCGCAGGTGCATTTTTTGCAATATGTATATGTCCGCAATTGATGCATTTCCACACAACAATTCCATCCCGCTCAAATACTTCGCCCTTGTCGAGTCTTTCAATCAGAGCCTTGTACCTGGCTTCATGTACCTTTTCTATGTTCAATACACCTTCAAAAGAGGCTGCTATCTGGTTGAATCCCTCTTCGCGTGCAACCGCGGCAAAATTCTTGTACATTTCGGTCCACTCATAGTATTCACCTGCAGCTGCATCCTGCAGATTCGTCTTCGTATCTGCTACTTCTCCGCCGTGAAGTGCTTTAAACCAGAGCTTCGCATGCTCTCTCTCGTTACCGCTGGTCTCTGCGAAAATATCAGAGATCTGGACATAGCCTTCTTTTTTTGCCTGAGAAGAATAATAGCTGTATTTATTGGTAGCCATCGATTCCCCTGCAAATGCAGCGTTCAAATTTTTCTCTGTTTTTGAACCCTTCAAATCCATTTCCTTCGCCTCCGTAAATTTATATTCTGGAGTGCTTTGTAAGCACCTAGCCAGTCAATCAAATAATATAGATTGCACCTGTAATTTATTTGCCGGCTTTCCTGCATGATCCGCAAAGACCGATCGCATGGACATCGAATTCTTCCATTTGAAATCCGTTGAGGGAATCCGGAGCGAAACATCCTTCAAGCGAAAAATCAAATACTTCACCGCAGTTTCTGCAGTAGAAATGACCATGATCATGGGTATACCCGTCAAGGCGTACCTCCCCTTCGCTTGTTCTGACAACTTTCACCAGTCCCGCTTTAGTAAGCGTGTCAACTGTGTTGTATATTGTCGTCTTGGATAACGAGGGGTTATCAACCTTAAGAGCATTATATACCGTTTCGACAGTCGGATGTATCCGATTTTCAAGCAGATACCGGTACACACTAATCCTTTGCGGCGTCAGCCGAATATCTCTTGACGAAAACCTGTTAATAATCGTCTGGACGATATCTACTTCTTTCAAAATTTAACCTTCTTCCATCTTGTAATGTTTCCATTATAATAATGCTTACGGTTTATTTTGTCAAATTTTTAATCTTATTTAACAGGTAAATCCCGGACTCATCTATTCTTATTCTTCTTTTTCTTCTTGTCCTTTTTTGTTAGTTTATCCTTATCCTTAACTTTGTCTTTCTTTTTTGCTTTTTTAGATGAAGCTGTCGATTTTGATTCCGGGGCAATAATTATTTCCGGCTCAGGAACCGGCTTGGTCAGCGCAGGTTTAAGCATCGCAGGAGGAACGGCCGGTTTGGCCAATGTGGTTCTATTCCTGACAGGAACACGCGTCTGTTTTTCCGAAGGTGATGTAAGCTTTGCCTGGCTGTTCTTCAGTATCTCGAAAAAGTCAATGATCCCCTGGATTCCTGCCTGTGAAAGATGATAAAAAACCCAGCGTCCGCTCTTTCTGGTCTCAACGAGATGATTATCCGAGAGGACGTTCATATGATGTGAAAGTGTTGGCTGTGTAATCGGGAAATAGGATAGAATATCACGGGCACAGAGTTCCCCGTGGTCTGCCAGAAGGCGAAGTATCTGTATCCGGTTAATATCAGAGAGAATATGGATTACCTCATATGGGTTTCCAGCAGCATTATCCTTCATTTTGGCCGTCTTTCTATCATTCATACAGCACGTCTCACTTTCCGCTTACTAGGAAATAAGCTGATCTTTCAGGGCTTCTTCAAATTCCGCAAGGTTTGCACACGCAATTATCTCCGTGTTTTCTTCAAGAAGTATTTCTTCTTCACCTTTAACCATGACGGTAAAAGGTATTCCCATTTTACGCATAAGAATGAGTTGGAAATCTTTGCTTTTTCGCGTGTTCAAATAACGGTCAAGCATCCGGATCACCTGTTTTGCATCTTCAAGATAGATGCCTGAAAGCCGCATCAGATGGTCAACAACATATATGGCAAAGACATCATCAAATTTCAGTTCGGTCTTTCCGGGAAAAACCGAAGTATACGCCGTAATAGCAATCTTCGTCACAAGATGAAGACTCTGAAAATCATTCATCGGGATCTGAAAGCTTTTCACATTGGGAGAAAAGATCTCCTTTAATTGCTCTGCTGACAATTCTCCCTTAAGTTCCTGAATTCTTCCGACGCGCGTCAGAATCCTTTGTTTCGGGAAAAAAGTCTCCTGCCCGGTGTGGGTCGCCTTATGGATAAACCAGGCTTCCGGAATAAGATCCATCCTCTTCCAGCGATATAAAGTACCGTAAGATATTCTTGCTGCCCTTAGCAATTCCCGTTTTGAAATCAATTCTTCATCCACCATTTTGTCACCTCATACAATTAAAAAAGCTGCAGTATGCAGATTCTTCTACACACTACAGCTTGATTGTACAGTAACAATGTTACAGGCTATGTACGCTCATATGGCAGAATGCTTGCCACTTCGAGACAGATTAATGATTTATGAACATTTGATAGATATAATTGCCCAAATTCGCCCAATTATTGGAATCAGTCAGCTGAACAAGCAGGTTTGAATTAAAAATGAATGCAACAATAAATGCAGAACAGAAAAGCAGAATAAAAATGATCCAGTATATCAGCACGGCTCTTGAAAGACTCTTCTTGCTCTTATTCTTTCCCCCAAGTGCAAACGACAGGAGAATAATCCATCCGACAACAGGAATACTTATAAGGAACAAATACCAGAAAATCCCTGCAGTCGAAAGCGCCTTGTATTCTTTGGGAATCACAGGCACGGTCTTTGCTGCAGGAGGTACGGCTGTCTTGGAAGACTCCGTTATCTGAGAGGGTGCAGAATACGATTTATCTGCATCAGGGGCAGAATACGAAGCGGATGCCGGTACGGCAGACGAAGCGGATACTGCAGCGTTTTGAATAACGGATGTTTCAGCGTATGGAGAAGCAGCTGCTGCATAAGTATCGGCAGTGCTGCCCGCTGATACGAATGTTTCCTGCGAAGCTTCAGGTGGTGCTGCAAAAGCAGATGAATCATTGCTGACAAAGGGTGACGGCATTGTGTGCGACAATGGTGAGGATGAAACAAAAACACTGTCAGACTGAGTCGATGAACCGGAAGCAAAAGCTTCGTCTGCAGCACTCTTCTCTGCATCAGTTGAGGTTGTGTCCGGCTGCACCTCCTGTGAAGGAAGTTTGCTTCCGCACTGCGGGCAAAAAGTGTAATCCAAAAGAAGTTCAGTGGAACATTTCGGGCAAATCATTCTCATTTCCTCCTTTATCAGCAGCGGGTTGATACTTTTTAGTGTAATTATAGCATATGCATTATCAGAAATCTGCGTTATTAACATACTCAAATTCTGCTGCAATTTCATCCGAAGGCTTTTTGGGGGTCAGAAGACTCACTGCTGCAAGTACAGTAAGCATATTTTCACATAAAGTCATTAGGAAATCCATAATTCGATTTGTCCAGTTGCGTGCAGCTTTAACATCCGCAAAACCGGGCAGTTCCGGATACGGAATATATTACCGGGCAACCGATAGTGCTGCTATCAGCGGATATTGTTTTCAATATGACCCGGGTGCAGGAAATCGGTTTGTCGTAAAGAAAGTCACAAATGGTACAGAATCATCTTCGTTTCAAACGGTAAGCATGTCGAAAGTTATGGGTTCAAGGTTTGACATTGCTGCATCTCACAATATAGAAATCAGTGTTGCCGGGGACAACCACATCATTACGGTTGATGGAATCAAAGTTATGGATTTCAATGGCAGCACATTTATCTCGGGAAGTGTCGGAGTTCGTTCCTGGAATGATTCAAAGGTACAAATCAGTAATATAAACGTTACAGCGAACTGACACATCATTTATCGGTTGACCACCAGGGTTTGTCATCAATATTGGTATAGTAACGTTGGATCGGTACGATTGTTTTGTTGCGTATCTCAAATACCTCCCATATGACACCTGACTGATTACCGGGCACATAAAATGTTGCGACGAGGCCGTCCTTGGTATAAACGCTTACCTTCGCATTTGAATTGGACATTGCCGTCGATGATGTGTTACCTTGTGAGCAGTTTGTATAATCTGCAACATAATACTTATATGATCCGGCATTCAAACTGGATATTGTTATGGTTTCAGGACCGTTGCTGTGTGTTTCATCCACATCAAGCCTATTTCCGCTGGCGTCGCTCATGTTAGTAAACCAGATATGATAGTTAGTATAACTGTCTGCTTCGTTATACGGTGTAAAGAGATGCGAATCCAGGTCGGCCGGTTCTGTTCCCCACGTGAGTACGATCCGGATTTCATCACTGCTTAGTACCGGTGTCGTACTAAACCGGGCTACATCCCCGTCGGCATTTGCGACAATCGTGCCGAATGAAGCGGCATAACCAGGCGTTATGATTTCAGCTGTATAATTGCCGCTGGGCAGATCCGCCGCTGCAATTCCGTCACTTCCTGTCTGGACTGTAGAATAAATAGTTCCCGTCCGATTATTAATACCTGTACGTAAATGGACTGTTGCATTTGCCAGCCTCTTCATTCCGGTATCATAACCGTCATTGTATACCTGATCGGAAGAATTCAGTGCATCGGTAACCAGTACTTTAATGTTGTGGGAAGTGCCGTCATTTACTGCCAGACGAATACTCTCCTGAAATGATTCAATCATCTGTGCCGACATCTCTATCTGGTAAAGTGTTTCCGGGATAAAACCGCCCTTTATAATGCTGATCTGATATGAATGTACGACGGAGGGCACGTAGAACCGGTATGATCCGTCCTGTCCTGTCTTTGTCTCAAAAAGGACTGCGTTGTAATCAGTCGATGACAATATTACTTTTGAGTCGGGTACTGCAGTACCGCTGGCATCGGTAACAAGTCCTGTGATGCTGCCGTTTGTTTTAGTTTCTATTACAACACTCATTGTATTGTAGGCTGCATTAATCATCGCTATTTCAATGGCGTCATATTGGGATTTGAGGATGGAACTTTCATTATCATATAATTTTGCATCTGCGCTTGTTGTTGTATTATGCTGTTCATTTACCCCGATTGCATAATCAGTAAGAACTTGTGCGGAGTCAACGATTCTCCACTTAACCATAACATCTCCGGCAAAATAGAACCTTTCACCCTTTTTATCCGGGGATGCATAGGTAGGAGTATAAATGGTATCCTCACGAACAAAAATAAAATTAATCCTGCCTGAATCCGTATAATAGTATTCCGCTATCTTCAAAGTAGTATCAGGCATATGCTCAATACTGGTAATTTTGTTGATACAACCGGTATTCGGATTCTTATATATCTCGTATTCGATCAGATTACCATTAACTGAATTGGTAAGCTGCTTTTTCTCAACTGTATAGTTAATGATCAAACCGTCGGTAGTCTTGGTCTTATCAACATCTTCCAGTGAATAGAACAGGCTTTTATCCCACTTCAATGACTTGTCACGGGCAGCCGGCTGGTAATTTGCTTCATAGACATCAATTTGGGCCGCCATGGATTTACCATTATTCATCGCAGCAATTTCATTTACGAAGTCCTGTGCCTCCACTGTCAGTGAATTTACAGAAATTGTTGCTGATATTACCGGATTCGATGAACTTTTCACAGTTATCGTCGCAGAAGCCCCAGCGGCAAGGACTTGAATTCTGCCGGCGCTGTCGACACTTACCTGATCAGATTTATCACTGCTCCAAGTCAGTTCATCAGCGTCTATGTTTGTAGTCAAGAAGTCATTTAGATCCGCGATGTCACCGACAGTCATCTGCATTTCATTCTGCAAAAACGATACTTCTCCTGATACTGTCGTCTCACCGGCTGTTCCATTTTGGTCCTTGCCGTGTACATCATCCGATGTATCGGTTCCTTCAGCCAAAGAGATCCGGCTGTCAGAACTGCCATTGCTTTCTGCATCTCTCCTTGCCTTTAATTGAAAAGCAAAAACAACAGCGGTTCCTATAAGTAGCACAGCTATTATACAAGAAACCGCCACGGGAAGAACTCTCCTGAATCTTGATTTCGAACGATTTGTGTCAGGTCTACCCGATTGCTCTATTGGTTCCTGTTGCTTTTGTATGCCAACACTAACGGGCCGCATGGTTACCGGATCAGACGGTGCAGCAGAAGGAACGCGCATGATGTTTTCCGTATCAGGAACCGCAGGTTTTTTTATGGAAGAATTTGATTTGCCGCACTTATTGCAAAATTTGGACGACTCTCTGATAGTTGCTCCGCAATGTATACAGTACATCTGCTGCCTCTCCTTCTTGATTTATCCTATGCCTGAAGCAATTTTTCTTTGACCTTCTTAAATGCCGTCTGTTTCTGGTTGCCATACATTCTTTCTGTTTGTACAATGTCCTTCAAATCAGATATAATCTCCTCGAGGAATTCACTTTTGTACTTCAAATTGTATTCCACAAGGTAATCTTTAATCTCCCGTGCAGTTTTACAGGATTCCAATTTATCAACCAGAAGGGTCAGCATACCTCCGACTAAATCTGTGCTCTCACCTTTTGGTCGTCCGCAAAATGAGCATTCCATCACGGAGGCATCATTTTCAATGCCGCATATGCAAATCCAGCCCTCGCTTGTGTCCTTTCTCAGACAAACCGCATTAATACCTTCCAGATGTTTCAGATCGGAAAGTTCCTTTTCCGGCAAGGCAGTCACCTTTGACTGTATCAAATTATCAACAATTTTATCATTAACGATATATTTCTTAATATGAACTTCAACAGAAGTTATTGATGTCACCTTGTATATATCCAACGGGAGGGGCTGTTCGCCGGCATGCAAAATGACCCCAAAATTCGAAATATTCGTATAAGGTATATCACGAAAAACAATTACATCCCCAAAGACGGTGGTAAATTCAATATCAACACTTACCGCCGAAAAAACAGACTCGTTATATCGATAGAAATCCATCCTGGCAAAAACCGTATTTTTATCTTTACTGACTAGCTGAAGCGCGACCGCCTGTATCGGAAGTCCCGGGTAAAAGTTTCTTACAAACATCGACTTCAACTCCGGATTTTTCGGCTGCACAGTTTCTTCCCTGCGTACTTCCGGATTTTGCCGGGTTTCATTCTGCTGAGAATTACTGCCTGCTGATTGTGCGTCATACCGTTGTACATATTTGTCATTATTATCTGAGTGTATGCCGCCGGAATACAGTGAACGATCCTCATACCTGTTGGAATTCTCGTTATCACTGCCGTTTTCCTCGGCTTTCGGATCCTCCCCAAATTCGTTTTCTCCAAATGTTCCTTCTGTGCATTCCAGCACAAACAGCCAAATTCCGCCGACAATGGGTATGAGGGTGATAAAAATATATGCACCTGATTTTTCAACATCATGCAGTCTCCTTACGGTAACTGCAAGACTCGGCAAAAAGACAGCCAAAGCGTAAAAGAAATAAAAGAAACCATAATACGACCCGGCTAGGGTAGTTTTAAATAGATTGTCGAGAATTATTGCCAAAAACATAAAAATGAGATTAAAGAAAGTAAACATCCAATATTCAGTTCTTCTGGCTCTTCCATCAAAGGTGGCATAATTCTTAAAGCAATTCAGATACCAGCTCATACTTTGTTCCTCATTCTTTCTTGTCCGTTCCATTTACCCTTTGCATGTACTACAATTCAATTCATTTCATTGTATTAATTTTTCTTTGATCTTTCTTAATGCCGCCTGTTTCTGGTTGCCGTACATTCTTTCCGTCAAGATTGTATCCTTCAAGTCGGATATGATCCCTTCAAGATGTTCACTTCGGTACTTCAAGTTGTATTCTACAAGGTAATCTTTAATCTCCCGTGCATTATTAAAGGATTCCAGTTTATCAACCAGTAAGTTCAGCGTATCGCCGACCAGATTTGTGCTGTCGCCCTTAGGTCGCCTGCAAAACGAGCATTCCGTCCCGGAGGCTTCGTTTTCAGTACCGCATATACAGATCCAGCCGTCGCTTGTGTCCTTTCTCAGACATACCGCATTAATACCTTCCAGGTATTTCAGATCGGACAATTCTCTTTCCGACAGGCTGGTATCTTTGGATTGCGTTGCATTTTCTGTAATAATATCATCTGCAATAAATTTGTTGATTCGAACATTTGCATAATTGATTGATTTGATTTTGTATATGTCAATCGGGATCGGCTGCTCAGCAGCATGTAATATGACCCCGAAATTTGCAATATTCGTATAAGGTATATCACGAAAAACAATTGCATCCCCGAAGACGGTGGAAAATTCGATATCAACACTTACAGCCGAAAAAACGGACTCGTTATACCGATAGAAATCCATACCGGCAAATACCGAATTTTTATCTTTAATAATTAGCTGCAGCGCGACCGCCTGTATCGGAAGTCCAGGGTAATAGTTTCTCACAAACATCGACTTCAACTCAGTATCCTGCGGCTGCACGACTTCTGCCTTGTTAATCCCAGGAATCTGCTGAGGTTCAGTCCGCTGTACAGAGCCTGCTGCTGATTCAGTACGATGTGTATAACTGGTATTAACTTCTGAACTTGTATCCCGCAATTCATTTGTGCTGTCTATATATCGGCGATACGACTGTGCATCATCGTCATCGTCTTTGTCCGGCTTGATTTTAGTGGCAATGAAAACAATAACCGCACCGCCAAGCATTAACATGACAATATATGGTAAATCTCTCGTATAGAATCTTCTCGCCCAACCGGATCCGATTATAAACAAGACGGCTCCGATTATATATAAGACTATCCGCAGTGTCTTTTTTTCCATATCCAAATCTCCTTAACTGAAATTATTGTGAGATCATACAACTATTAATCAAAAATTCTTCATATTAATTAGCAGGAAATGATTTTTTTAATATTTTCAGAGCGTCAATTTTCTGATTGCCATACATTTTTTCAACCTGCGCTGATCGCTGAAGCTTCTGTAAAAGTTCAGTGAGTTGTTCACTGCTGTTATTTTCGCAGTAATCAGACAGAAATTGTGTCATATCACGTGCACTGTTCATTACTTTCATTTTTTCAACCATCGAAGAAATTGCCCCGACGCCCAAATCAGAATTTGCACTTCTGTTTTTCCTGCACAATTTGCATGCAGAGATATCCGGTTCATTTTCTGTTCCGCATGTGCAGGTCCATCCCTCGGATGTGTCCACGGGAATAGTTAAAGCGTTGATTCCCGCCATGAACTTCAAATCGGAAAGCTCCTTGTCCGACAAAGAAATATCTCTGGACCGGGTAGTATTTGTAATTACATTTCCTTCGGATATGAATTTCTTGATTTGTACATTTACCGTACCAATTGATGATATTTTGTATATGTCCATTCCTATCGGCTGTTCATCTGAATACAGAAGTGCATCCTCTGCAGTCAAATCTGTAAATGGAATGTCACTGAAAACAAGTCTGTCTCCAAAAACCGAGATGAATTCTATGTCAGCACTAACTGCATGAATGTTGGCATTAGAATAGCGGTAGAAATCCACTCTGACAAGCACGTTATTCTCCGACTGACTGGTCAAGTGCAGCTTAAGTGCCTGGATTGGAAGACCTGGATAGTAATTCTTTACAAAAAAGTCGATTGAAGCCGAACTCCGGTTCCTATCCGCTGCCGGGGGAACCGTATTTTGCCGATTGCCAATATCCATTCTATTAACAGATGACGCATTTTGCGATATGGCCTGCCGCGCGGAAAGGGAGCCTTCCAAAATATTCGCACCGGCATTGGCTGAAATATCTCTGTTGGCTATCGAATAGCTATCGGATCCGTCCAATTTTTTTGTGCCGGCATCGACCGACTGAAACGCGTATTTGACTTTTTTTCGAAGTTTCTTCATAGATTCCATAGCATTTATCAGCCCGTTAGTCTCATGCCATGTCAAAAAGGCAAAAGTGCAAACCGTATATTGCTGTTTTTTTGTGAAGACTACAGCGGCATCAAATTGTTCCAACAGCTTCGATCCGAACGCAAATACCATTCTGTCACTGCTGCTGGATTTCAGATAATATGCAGCCGTTACTGTGGGAATTTGATCCGTAAGTGAAATGTATCTCTCCAGTTCGTGTTTAATATCTGATATGGATGCTGATGTCTCAAAGACAACTTGTTCTTTGACAAGTTGTCGTCCTTCCTCACATTCTGGTTTGTAGAGGACTTTTTCAACAGCCAGTGTAGTAACCGCATTAACACCCTTCCTCATTAAATATCTGATCAGAAAAATGACTGCAAAAAAAGCAATACCAATGAGAATTGCATAAAATTTGTCCACTTTCACCACTCCTTATGCCCTGACATCCTTTGACCGGATTCATCAGAGATTTGTCAATGTGAAGCTTTTTGAATAAAAACGACAGCAAATAGAAACGTTAAGCCAGATCAACTGCCTTCCTTCTAAATAATATAAACTAATAATATAAATATACCAGAAACAGGTAATACAATCCATAATTAAAAGAAATATTACTTATAAAATCAAGAATTATTACTTCCTGCCATCAGAATGCGGGGTGGTCCTGGCATAGGAAACCGTCTTCTTCCGGGCCATAAAAATAAAGTATCCATCCTCTTCCCATATTCGAACCCCGCCGAAAACAGAAATGAATTTATTCTTATACCATTCTTTTCTTTTTGTGACCATGTACATTCTCCCGCCGATGGAAAGGCGGTTAAATCCCTTTTCAATAAATGTTTTTGCAACCGAAAAATCCGTATGATACGGAGGATTGGAAAGAATCAGTGAAAAATCGTTTCTGTCAACAGATTCATATGCATTACCCTGCAGAACAGTAACCCCTGAAATTCCGTTCACTGTTAAATTTTCCGAGGAAACTGCAGCGGCAGCCGGATCAATGTCCGTCATGTACACCTGGTCCGGCGGAAGAATACTTGCAGAATAGATTCCGACAAGTCCATACCCGCAGCCCAGGTCAAGCACGAGGTCGTCCGGAGCAAAATCCACATGGTCAAGCATCCGCAGTGTCCCCTGATCAGGTGCTTTCGGAGAAAATAAACGGGGATCCGTATTCAGGTATAGCTTTACATCTTTAATCGATACTTCCAGCATGATTCTCTCCCGCTTGTTCTGCCGTTTTCAGATAAATGGCTTCAGATATCCGGAAGATAATAATATCACATATGCATTGCCTCAAACATGGAAGCGTTATTTCCGTGCTTCAGTTTTCATTCATATGCGGCCGCTTTTCACTCGAAAATAATCCCTTTTTACCTGATACATTTTGTCAGAGAGGTCATAATAAGTACATACCCTCTTCTTCATTTTCTTCCCGTTTACTCTTTTTAAGCCGCCCTCCTCCGGGCGGCTTTTTTGTTCGATTATCGGATTAGATCCAATAGTTTATCACCTTTGATTTCATCCGGACTCCATGCGATAACAGCAAACTTACCGTGGGTATGTTCGTCAACCTTATTAATCCATTCAATTTCATTACTGGCCTTGGCAGACAACATCTGATTTGTCGTACCGGAATGGTAGAGTGATGAGTTGATAACCCACCAATTGGCTGCTATACCCGCTCTTATTAAGTCTTCTTCAAGACGCATTGCCTCATACACCGGCGTCGCTTCCGCAAGAGTTACAATGATGACTTCTGTCTCCTCTGCATTGCGAAGTCTCGGCAGCAGCTTCTTTGCTGATTCCGGAATGTCTCCCTGTGAGCGTTTGATTTCCTGATTGTAGCTCTGTGTAGAGTCCAGAAGGAGAAGCGTATGTCCGGTCGGTGCCGTGTCAATAACGACCACCTGGTTTTCCGCCTTTTCAACAATTTCTGCAAAAGCGCGGAATACGGCGATTTCCTGTGTGCAGGGGGACCGCAGATCCTCTTGCACATAGGCAATATCATCTTCAGACATAGTTTCCCTTGCTTTGGAAAGCACTTCTTCCTGGTATTTCCTGAGTTCGGCCTGTTCGTCGATGCGGCTCATAGTAATTCCGCTGCTTTCATCGATAACGAGTTTGAGGTGAGCGGCAGGGTCGGTCGTTGTAAGGTGAACCTTCCTGCCTCTTGCTGATAATCCGAGCGCAATCGCTGCTGCAATAGTGGTCTTGCCCACACCGCCTTTGCCCATGGTAAAGATCACTTTTTTGTTGCTCCTGTACAGATCGTCAATGACATCTTTGAGCTGCGGGATGGTTTGTGTTTTCAATTTTTCATTGCTGACAACATAATGATCAGAAATCAGCAGTGCGCGTACATTATCCATTCCCGTAATGTTATATGCACGAAGAGGAATATTATAAAGAGGAATGTCCCGCAGGCCTTTCGGCATTTTGGAGAGTGCCTTCTGCTGCTTTTTGTACAGGCTTTCGGAAAGAGAGTCGTCAAACGAAGTCAGCACACCGTTGATGACAAGTATCTGGTTATTTAATCCAGTATCTGCCAGTTCATTTGACGCTCTTTCGGCTTCCTTAAGAGGGGAAAATTCAGGTCGGGACACAAGAATGAGCGTCGTTAGTTTTTTGTCAGCCAACGTTGCAACGGCATTCTTATAGACTTCCCTTTTGCTCTCGAGACCTGAAAGCTGTCCGAGGCATGAAGCCCCGTGCGTACTTTCACTGATAAAGTTACTCCATGCGGAAGGAAGCTGCAGCATCCGCAAGGTATGACCCGTCGGTGCCGTATCAAATAAGACAAAGTCGTATTCTTTCGATAGGTTTTTGTCAGTGATAAAATTGGAAAATTCATTGAACGCAGCAATTTCAACTGTACAGGAACCGGAGAGCTGTTCCTCCATATTATTCAGCACAGAATCCGGCAGTTTTCCGCGGAAAGGCGCAATTACGCTTTCCCTGTATTCGGCGGCTGCCTGTATCGGATCAAGGTTAGCTACGACAAGATTGGGAACCTCTTTGATGGCAACCCCTTTATTTGTCAGTTCCGTATGGAAAACATCCTGCAGATTTGATGCAGGATCCGTACTGATCAAGAGCACCTTTTTGCCGCTGTCTGCTAAAGTAACGGCTGTGGCACAGGCAGCGGACGTCTTGCCAACACCGCCTTTCCCAGTGAAAAACATATATTTTGTTGTGACATTCTCTTTGGGATTAAATAATTTCATTTTATTTTCTTGCCTTTCTGCCGGTCTGTATGCGAACATACTCCTGCAGTTATTCTTATGCTAAATCTCTGACTCATATATTGTAATGAATATGTCAGCAACAGTTCCCATCGCCACACCCACAGCCACTGCGTGGTTTCTGTGCAAGTTTATGTTTTTTTACCGGATTTGCTTCTTCCTCCAGTGTGCTGTCCGGTAAGCCAATCCATGCCAGAATTTCACGGTTTGTCGGGTAAGCCGCTGTCTTGACAATTTTGCCGTCCAACACGGTAGCAGGTAAACTTTGAACACCTGAATCCATGATCAATTTGTTGACGTCAGAGTTGGTAACGAATTCCTGTGGGTTACTGCTCAGATTAAACCGGTATACAGTCACTTTGCTTTTCTTTAAAGTATTAAACACCGTCGAAATACGAAGAAGTTCCGGATCAACACCTACACCGCATAGTCCTGTAGAACAGCACATGGCAGGTTCATAAATAGTCAACTGTTTCATAATTAAATTCTCCTTTATTTGTCCTGTATCAGTACTTTTTGTTTCTTTGTTTCTGTTTCGTTATGTTCGGGAAACCAGTGTGTGGTTTTATTGGCAATTTTGACCAGTATCAGCATGACGGGCACTTCCGTTAGGACTCCAACTACAGTAGCCAAGGCTGCCGGTGAGTTTAACCCAAATAATGAAATGGCCACAGCGACGGATAACTCAAAGAAATTGGAAGCTCCGATCATACCGGCCGGAGCTGCAATATCATGCGTCAGCTTCAATTTTTTGGCTGCTAAATATGCGATAAAGAAGATCAGGAATGTCTGGATAATAAGAGGCACGGCTATCATCAGGATGTGAAGTGGATGATTGATGATTACTTCACCCTGGAAGGAGAAAAGCAGAACCAGCATCAGGAGAAGACCGACGGTCGTTGCGCCGTCGAATTTAGGAAGAAACGTCTTTTCAAAATATTCTACGCCTTTTCTTCTGCTGATGAGTATTCTGGATAAAACCCCGCCGGTAAGAGGAACGACAACAAACAAGACAACCGACAGGATCAGTGTATCCCAGGGAACGGAAACATTGCTGACCCCCATCAGGAATTTAACAATCGGAACAAACGCAACCAGTATAATAAGATCATTTGTGGCAACCTGGACAACTGTATATGCAGGATTCCCTTTGGTTAATGTACTCCATACAAATACCATCGCAGTACAGGGGGCTGCTCCTAAAAGGATCGCCCCGGCCAGGTACTGGGTAGCCAGTTCAGGTGTAATAAAAGCCTTGAAAACGACGAAAAAGAAGAGCCATGCAATCGCATACATTGTAAATGGTTTAATTACCCAGTTGGTAATCCATGTGACATAAAGGCCCTTGGGATTCCTGCCAACATTCTTAATGCTTTTAAAATCAACCTTCATCATCATTGGGTAGATCATGACCCAAATTAATACGGCAGTCGGGATTGACACACTGGCGTATTCAAACTGACCAAAAAACGCCGGGAATGCGGGTATGAATTTGCCGATTAAAATTCCCGCAGCCATACACAGCGCAACCCATAAAGTCAGATATTTCTGAAAAAATCCTATTCCTTCCAGTTTTTTCTTTTCCATCTCAAAACTCCTTTTCATAGATTATGGATCAATTGCATGAACAGTTTCCTTTACAAATGCATATATCAGTTTTGGTGGTTAACTCGGACAATAAAGCCTTTGCGTTCCCGCAGCCTTCATCGGAAAGAAAATAATACGTCCACTTCCCTTCCTTGCGGCTGTCTACAATACCGCTTTCGCAAAGAATCTTCATGTGATGTGATAAGGTTGACTGTACAATGTCCAATTCTTCCAAAATCACGCATGCACATTTCTCCCCGCTTCGGAGGAGATGAATAATCGCCAGACGGTTATCATCACAAAATGCCTTGAATACCCTGACATCTTCCTCATATTTCATTATGACTCCAGCCTCCTTAAATCGAATTATTTCGATGTATACATTGTAGGTGTCAAATCGAATATTGTCAATGCGTTATTTGAAGTTTTTCCCGTTTCAAAAATGCAGTCCAGTGATGAACAGCAAAAAGAGCCCGGAAACCTAACGGCCTCCGGACTCTTATTTGGTGGGTAGTACTGGAATCGAACCAGCGACCCCTTGCATGTCAAGCAAGTACTCTAACCAGCTGAGCTAACCACCCAAACGCCTGATTATTATAATTGATGAGGTGTTCTCTGTCCAGAGTTTTTTTAATTTTCAACAGGTATTTTCGCAACTATGACCTCGCCGGGCAGCAGATTAACACGGTTGTTACGTTGACCGAGTTTGGTTTTCTCCAGAAATATGCCGTCACTTGAGTAACGGTATACATATGCACCTTTTAAAGACCAATCCGCATCCATGAGAAAGAGCACAGGCTTATCTGTTGTGTTGGCCACAACTGTATGAATTTGTTTGTCATACTTGAATCCATATTTGATGAGTCCGTCCTGCACAAGCGACGCAGCTGTATCTGTCGCCGCATCCTGCGTACCGGACAATATCGGAGGCTTGATATCTATTTGTACAGCTGTTCCTTTAACAGAATCACTAAGAAGTGCAGAAACAGCAAGCATTGTCTTATTATTCCGGGCAAACAGCAGTTTATCTGCTTTCGTATTTCCCTGATCTGCAAAAAGGAAGGCCGTATCCGCATCTGCACCTCTTTTACTGACAGGAAGGTCAATAAGTACTGTGTTGGAATGTTCTCCCATATCGGAAAGCAGCATCCGGACGCATTCTGCAGCAGTAACAGTTTGAGTGGTCGTTCCCTTGACGCCGTTTTGTGTATTGGTCTGAAGAAGCGACAGGGTACTGGATCGAATCCACTCATCGGCACCCTGCTGAGGCCTGGCAGGTGTTCTGGGTATTGAATCGAAGTAAGATGCATATCCCTCGGAAACAGCTTCACTGAAGGTCAGTGATGATATTCCGGACGCTGTCAGGCTTTGGGTGGAAACAGTCAGGCTGCTGGCATGGTAATCTGCCTGGGAAAGCATCGTCCCCCCTTCATAGACCATTCCATCAATAAATACGAATTTGTCTTTATAGTCATTATAATATGGTGAGGACTGAATCAGGTTAATCATATAGTCGACAAATGCACCGCGCTGAATATCTGTAGAGAAAATTTTGTCAATATCTGATATCTCAATGACAAGGCGTGAAAACGGGATGCTCCATGGAACAGCTGTACCATTCTCAATACGAAGTTTCCCGTATGGATCGGAAATACTTCCGCACAGATAGGCCATCAGGTTATCTATGGTTGTCTTACTGACGGCTGAATTAAGAACAAGCCAGGGATCAGCTCCCGTGTCGCGTACAAAAGCCAGTGAAGATTCAAGGGAATTACATCCCGCGGCATCAAAGCCGGAATCGTTATTCAGGAGTCCCTCATTCCCGCTTGAAAGTACCCAGGCCTGTGAGGATACCCCCATCTGTCCAAGGCCGATATTATCAAGACGAATTAGGTTTGGTGCAGATTTAATGACGGGTGTGGCAAAAGAATCCGGAATGCTGCTGTCCGCATTCTTTTCAAGGCCAAAATAGACCTTGTCTATATCAAGGATGCCCTGACCTGTAAATCCTATGTTAAACCGGATTTCACCTGTGTTTGCAGCTGTTGCCTCAGCCGGGAGAAAGAAAGTGTAAGTGTACTGACGCCATGCGTTCCCTACATCAGTAAACGTTGTGCCTGCTGAAATCAAGTGTCCTGAAATCCATGCCATGACTTCACCGTTAGAAATCCCGTCTTGTTTGAGCCAAACTTTGACCTGATAAAGAGTATCTTTCTTGAATGGCGTATCACCGCTCCCGGTGATAACCTGTGAAACAAAATGCGGGTGACTTACTGCTTTCACATCTGAACCAAGTATCTGTAAGGAAGAACTGCCTCCCCCGGAAGGCGCAAGCGCCTTCATGGATATGGTCGTCCCTGCTCCCATTCCCTGCCACAAATCGTTATCAGCTGCCTTTGCGGAGGTATCTGCCTGCTTATTGGCATCCGTTGAGGAATCTGGCAGCGATTCGCTGTCGCCCGTCACGGTTTGATCCTTCTGAGAAGGTACTGAGCGCTCCAGAAAGCACATGTCGCCAGCCTGAAAAATATTCTCGCTTTGTATTTCATCAAATTGTATACGGGTGAAAAGTTGAGTGGTCTGCGACGTTACTCCCTGGGACAGCAGAATTTTGCCGGAAAAAGTCTGTCCGATTTCATCTATTGTCTTCATGGAATTCACAGGGAGCAATTTCCATGTTTCACCGCCGTCATTGGAACAATAAAGAAAACCCGAATCATCCATGATGATAATTTCCCCGGAAGACAGCATCAAGACATGCCGGACAGAAAGGTTTTTCCCTGATTCATCCGTTGCCTGATGCGAAGTAAAGGAGAATAAACCCGTCTTTGTTGAAAAAGAACCCAGGGCAATCTGGCCTTGGTCACCGCCCAATACAAACGATCCGTTCCGGTAATCGGAACACTGCCAATTTGGAGCAACGGCAAACGAAGGTATCTCCTGCTCTGACAATGCCCTGAAAATGACACCGTTGGAGGTAGTAAGAACGGTCCCCCCCATACCGGCAATAATTATTGATGTTCCGTCGCCCGAAGATGTTAATAAATTCTGCGTCGTATTTGACGGCACGCTGATGACCTTCCCCCCTGAACAGAGAAGGATCACACCTGCGTCGCCGGCTGCAACGCCTATCTTACCAAGGGATGAAACCGTGTGGACAGAATACGAATCAGCCGGGTCCGGGTTAAAGCTGTTCCATGTTTTCCCGTCAGAGGAAGTTACGAATGTGCCTGTTCCGGTAACAGCATAGAACCGGTCCAGAATACAGGAACTTGCCGCAAAATTCTCGGTTATACCCAGATCCAGGATAGTTGGATCAGCTGAAGTCACATCCGTAATAAGAAGGCCTTTATCCCCGACAGCAACTGTTATGTTGGAAGAAGACGTCAGGGATGTAACTTTTTGTCCCTCGGCCGCCCCGGAAGGCACGGCAAGAGGAGTCCATAAGCCCAGTTGGTTTATCCGGAAATCAGTAACCGTGGCCTGCATTTTGGGAACCATCTGCCCGTCCTGATCAAGCGACATGATTCGTACTGTTCCGCCGACAAAAAAGGAATCCTCATAAACGGCATCCGGACCGCTGTCGGCCAGGACATATACGGCGTTTTCCGTACCGCCTGAGACCGTATATACACGATCATACTGCGTATTTTCAAAAGATGGATTTTTCAGAAGATTAGCCGCCGGAAGATATTTCAAATTGATTCCGATCCCGTCGACTGAAGTACCGCCCCCGTTGACTGAGGTTGTTATTTCATCAGCGGTCACATAGACACGCATCAGATCTGAACCGGGTCCGAAAATACCGAGCGCAAAAACCAGGATACCCGTAGCAGCAAGTAATGCCAGTACTACACTGATGGATACGACAAACGGCCTTTTATGAATTCTCTCAGGCAGACGCAGCATGACTACCCCTCTCTGATCATCTTGTTTCTGTAGCTCTTCCTGAGATACAGAATACAGAAAACACCCGCCAGAATAAAGACAATCTCAATGAAACCAAGAATATTCAGCGCAGATAGATTATTGGCAAAAATCGCCGGCAGGATGCCGCCCAGCAGATTGAACAATATATGAATCAGGATCGAAAGAAATATACTGTTAGAATACAAATACACATAACCAAGAATTAATCCGCATGCAATAGCATATACGATCTGAACAGGCTGCATATGCATTATTCCAAAAATCAAAGCTGTTAAAATGACAGCAATATCCGCTTTCATGGTAGAAAGAAACTCACCCAGGATAATGCCTCTGAAAAGCAGTTCCTCAATGACCGGGATAAAAATTCCTACACCGATATAGTAGCCTGCAGTTTCAAGTCCTCTTGTACCGCTGCCTATGGACGCACTCCTTGTGTATTCATCAAGCAGGTCCTTAATAATCAAACTATGGCCGGACAGGAACTGAATTCCGATCATATACAGGTTCACAATACCAAGCATAGCCAGGGCAATGGGAATCATCGTCAGCAAATGAGCTGCTCTAAGATTATCTCTTCTCACTGTCTGCCAAGTTGTCTTTCGCATGGTAAAAAACCAGGCAAAAAGACAAACCGCCATAATAGCAGATTCAATAATACTGAAAGATCCAAAATACCTCGAGAGCAGCATGGATGTATTCTCTTCGTGATAGATTAAGGCGCAAAGGGAAAGCGCAACAAACTGGACGTAATAATATAGTGCCACTCCTGCGAGCGGCACCACAAAAGTTCTTATTCGTATTGGAAATGGTTTGTTCATACTGAATACCCTGCTTTGGATGTAGAAGAAGAAAAGCGGCTCATAAACAAATCAAAAACCGTATCCAATTCATGCTTGTCCTTAATCGAGAAAAAGTACTGCTCACCTGTTTGGGCATACTCAGTCCTCATGATAACAAGCTCCGGATCGGAATGATTACCATCATCCGGTTCGTAGTTATACATAACTATATAATCTCTCCCGGATAAAGAAAACGAATCAATAATAGAAAGGAAATACTCCTTGCCGTTTGACGCATCGCGTAAAACGGCAAGGGCATCGTCTGACTTATTTAATCCGCCGGAAGCATGCGGCTTTCGCTCTGATTTAGTCTTCTTTGTCTGCGTCGTCTTCATCGTCGAAATCCGCTTCCTCACAAAGGCGATCGTATTCGGCGTAAATCTCATCAGCCTCTTCTTCGTCAAGGCTCATAAGACCTTCTTCACCGTCTTCAAGCTGAACAACCTTAGTAATAACAAGCTCAGGCTCTTCTTCATCAATGGTAACAAGAACACAATACGCCTGATCCTTGAACTCGAAATCATCTACAACAGAAAACTGATACTCTTCCCCGGACTCAGCATCAACCATCGTGATAATAGCCTGCTCTTCGTTAGCGCCCTCAGCAGCACAGTCGTCCTTGCACTCGTCATGGCCGCATCCGCAGCCGCAATCATCTAATAACATATTTTTCCTCCCGTAGCGCCTTAAGCGCAGTAATTTATAGATTAAACCAAAATGAAAATGACCAAACCTGATTCATTATAGCATGAATCACTTCTGCACGCGACGACTTTCAAGATACTCTCTAAGAATGATTTCCGCAGCTACCTGATCGACGACATTCTTCTTATTCCGGCTTGATACTCCGGTTTCAAAAAGATATCTTGATGCAAGTACAGTTGTATAACGTTCATCCTGATAATATGGAGGAATACCTGACAGCAAAGATATCTGCTCTCCAAAAGCCTGCGCTTTTCTTTGTGATTCACTCTCCATGCCGTCCGTTCTTCTGGGCTGGCCGATTACGATCTCTGTAACATCTTTGTCCATGACAATTCTGCAGATTCTGTCAAGAAGAAACCTTGAATCCTCACCGTTCCATGAAATCGTCTCAAATCCATGGGCAGTAAGCCTGAGAATATCACTAAGTGCGATGCCGACGCGTTTCGTACCAAAATCAATAGCCATGACTCGTCCCATATATTCTCCGTCATCAAAATTCCAAACAATCACTTAAGCTTCTGACAGTACTCCCTAACGATTACTTCAAGAAGTTCGTCACGCTCTATGCGGCGGATAATCCCACGGGCACCTTTATAGTTTGTAATGTATGTGGGGTCCCCCGACATGAAATATCCGACGAGCTGATTGATCGGATTATATCCTTTCTCCTGCAGGGCAGAAAGAACAAATGACATCAGTTCGCGAACATCTTCCGACTTATCCATATTAAATGAAAATCTTGCTGTCTCCGAATCTACCATTCGAACACCTCCTCGAATTACTGTGTTGAGAGAACGACTGTTCTTTATTATTGTACCATGTTTAATGCAAAAATCACAGAAACTCACGTCTCACTTTTTAAAGCAATTTCCCGAAAAGTTCCCCGTCGGCGAAGGATTCAATATACACTTTTACTTCAGCGCCCTGATTATATTGTTCCTGCGGCTCAATATGCACTTTAAAATATTGTTTTGTATAACCTGTAAAAGAATGTTTCGCGTCCTGTGTCTCCAAAAGGACCTCTACGGTTTTTCCGACAAAAGGGGCGCAGCAGGCCGCAGATAAATCCTGTGAAAGAAGAAGGAAATCGTCCCTCCTGCATGCCGCTGTCTCTGCAGAAATTTTCGGGGACATATCGGCCGCCCTCGTGCCGCTTCTGGGGGAAAAGGGAAAGACGTGAATACGCGAAAAACCCATTTCGCGGCAAAACAAAAGACTCTCTTCATGTTCCTCTGCAGTCTCTGCCGGAAATGCGACAATTATATCGGTCGTTACAGCACAATTATCAAAATAGAGGCGGAGCTGCGACAGGACCGTACGGTATGTCTGCGTGTCATATTTGCGGTTCATACGGGAAAGTACAGAATCTGATCCGCTCTGAAGGGAAATGTGAAAATGAGGACAGAGCTTATGCAGGAGGGACAGATTCCGGATGAAATCTTCCGTCATCGAGTTCGGTTCCAGGGAACCCAGACGAATTCTATGGATGGAAGGAATTTTATCAAGATCATAGAGCAGCCTCCCGAGAGCCTCAATTCCCTCACCTTTATCTTTTCCGTAAGAGCAGATATGAATTCCAGTCAGGACGATTTCATGAAATCCACGTTCCCCGAGCGCCTCTGCTTCCCTGATAATGTCCGCCGCATCCCGACTGACTACACGCCCCCTGGCAAAAGGAATAATACAGTAGCTGCAAAAACTGTCGCAGCCGTCTTCTATTTTTATGTAGGCCCGGGTATCCTCCTGTGACAGCACCGGTCCGAATTCCTGGTACTTATTTTCTGTCGGTGGCTCAGCACACTTCACGGCAGGTACCATATTCATTTTTTTCATTACCATATCAACTACAGACATCCTGTTACTGGTGCCGACGGAAATATCCGCCTCCGAAGCACTTTTCAGAAGTTCAATCTGGCAGCCCATCGCAACAATCACTGCACCGGGATTGTTGCGCCTTGCCCGGCGAATCATCTGACGTGATTTACGGTCGGCTTCGGCTGTAACTGTACAAGTGTTTATTACATATACATCCACCGGTTCTTCCCCTGTCAGAACCGTGAATCCGTGCACTTCAAAAGACTGCCTGACGGCATCCGTCTCATACCGGTTAACCTTACATCCCAGCGTCTGGAATGAAACCGAAAATGACTTTGCGGCAGGGTATAAATTATTATCGTATGAGCTATTATTAAATTCCGGCAAATTCTTTCTCCTGCTCCCGTATTTTGCCCCATGTCAGATTGACATGGCATGCGCCTGTGATAAACTTATACTTCATGGGACACAAATCCCATGTTGTATAAAATAAATGTTTTTGGTAGTTGGAGGTACTTTTTATGATTCGTTTTACTGTGCAATTCAAATCTATCACAGATGTCAAAGATTTTGTTCACACGGTAAACTCATTCCCATATGATGTTGATCTTTCATCCGGCCGATATGTGGTAGATGCCAAGTCAATCATGGGAATATTCAGTCTTGAGCTGCAGCGTCCGATCAACATTGAGATACATTCCGACCACTGTGAAGACCTGGTCAAAGAGCTTGAGCCATATCGTTTTCAGGAATGACCGTCTTATCAGTGCTGCTATCCTTATGCCTGCTATTTCGCTTTTTTTTGAGTGTGCGAATTTTTTGGATTTCCCCGTGATGCCGACCCGGGTTTTCCATCTCCTCTCCTGATGTCCTTACCGGCATCTTTTTTTATAGTTTTTCCTTCTTTGGGCCTGCGTCTTCCGCCGTCTAAAGGGTCCTCCAGGACAAAGTCAACCCTGCGGAGGATTGTATCGACATTCGCTACCTTCACCTGTATTTTCTCGCCGATCCTGTATATTTTTCCGGATGTTTTTCCATGGGCTTCCAGTTTGCGTTCATCAAATTCAAAATAGTCGTTCATCGTACGGAAAGGGATCAGTCCTTCAACCGTACTTTCAAGCTGAACGAAAATACCTCCCCGGAAAATACTGGAAATAATCCCGTCAAATGTTGACCCAATATGTTCAAGCATATATTCAGCTACTTTCTGGCTGACGGTTGCCCGTTCCGCATCCATGGAGTTGCGTTCCATGACGGAACTGTGTTCGCTGACATCAGCGACCTGCGCAGCAAAATAGCTCTCTTTACCCTCGCTGTGAAGAAAGCTTTTGATGATCCTGTGAATGTAAAGATCCGGATATCTTCGAATCGGAGAAGTAAAATGGCAGTATCCGTCCGATGCCAGGCCGAAATGGCCCAGGTTTTCTTCGGAATATCTGGCTTTGGCAAGGGACCTCAGAAGAATCTGTGAAAGGGCGGGTGTAAACGATTCCCCTTTAATTTGATTCATCAGGCTGGACAGTGCAAATGAGGTAGGTTTCCCTTTGATTGTCGTCTTCGCACCGAAAAGTCTTGCTACATGAAGGAATTCAGCTATTTTGAGCGGATCCGGGTCCTCGTGCACACGATAAACAAATGGATATTTCATTGTAAAAAACCGCGTGGCAACAAATTCGTTGCAGAGGATCATAAACTCCTCGATCATCCCGTTTGTATAGCTTATAGGGTATGCATATATCGAAAGCGGTTTTCCTTCTTCGTCCAGGTCAACATGTGTCTCAGGGAAGGTAAAATCAAGGGCTCCCCGTTTTTCGCGTTTGGCAGACAGAATATCTGTCAGTTCTTTCATTGTCTCGAACATGGGGACAAAATCAGCATACCGCTCCAGGTATTTCTGTTCGAAAAGCACGCCGTATACTTCCTTGTATGAGGTTCTGGCATCGCTTGTAATGACGCTCTCATACAAATCGCCTTCTATGACCTCACCCCGGTAATTAACCGTCATCGATGCAGTAAGGGCAAATCTGGATGTGTTGGGGTTCAAACTGCAGAGTCCGTTCGAAAGCCGCGGAGGAAGCATCGGAATGACGCGGTCGACAAGATATACGCTGGTACCACGGAGACGGGCTTCATCATCAAGGGCTGTACCTTCCCTTACATAATTGGAGACGTCTGCAATATGGACATAGAGCTTGTACCCTATCCCCGGGAGCTTCTCAATGGAGATCGCATCATCGAGATCCTTGGCATCTTCCCCGTCCATCGTAATCGTACGGACAGCACGCAGATCCTTACGTCCGGCGAGGATTGCGCCGGTTATTTCTTCCTCAGTCGGGGAAACGGGAAATGCATCCGCCTCTGCCTGTACATTAGCCGGGAAAACAGTCGAGAGCCCATATTGCCGGACAATGGAAAGAATGGCGACATCACTTCGTCCCGGATCCCCGAGAACCTCAATAATTCTTCCTTCATATGCACCGCCCGCTGCCTGCGGATTCTTAATCTCGCAAACTACTTTCATGCCGAAAGGGGCACCGTTCAAGTCGCGCTCATAAATCCTGATTTTACCGTACTGTGAACTGTCATACCCGGCATCAGGCTCTACATATCCATCAAATCCTGACTCGCGCAGGATGCCCACACATTGATTTTTAAGTGCCATCGGTCCGCGGGGAAGATTCTCGGAGACAGGGGCCGCATCAGCGCTGCGGCGGTCCTGAAGCGTGCGCCGCGGACGGTTATCAGATGAAGCCGTGTGGCTTGAGCCACGTGATTTATTAAAACTGCCTGAATTTTTGCTTTTACCGTAGCTGGACGTTTTCGTATTTCTTTTTTTCATGACAAAGCCTCCTGATCCTGATTTATGTGTGTAAACAACAGGAATCCACTACCATTATAACAATAGACACAATGTGTGAACGCAAAAAATACCGGCCTGATATTTTCAGGCCGGTATACAAAATCTCACAAGCCAATAATCCGGGAATCAATATCCGTGAGCAAGCATCAGATATAGAATTACTGTCAGGATGGCAAAAAGTATCGCCAGGGCTGATGTAACCTTCTTCAAGGTGCTGTCTATGCTTCTGCCCTTCTCCTTGCCGAAGAAAGTATCGGCACCTCCGCCGATAACACCCATGCCCTTGTCATGTCCTTCCTGGAGAATAACAAGAAAAACCAGTGTAACACAAATGAGAATATCAACAGATGCTATGACGATTGCTATTATAGCCATATAAAATGCCTCCATGTGGAAATACATATATTATCTCTTAAATCCGTTCAATTCTAACACACAGGTCAGCGCCTTGCAAGTCTTCCGACTGCAAATGCCTCCTGTAATTTATTCCTGCTTCCGGAACAATTTTCTGTACTTAAGTGTCTTATAAATCTCGCTTGAAGAAAACGGCACAAGAGCCAGAAGCACGATTGGAATCCAGGCAAAAGGCGGTAATGCGATATTGTCGAAAACACTGTTTATTCCGGGAATATAGATGACAGCAATGAGCAGCAACCCGGAAAGTGAAAAGGCCAGGTTCATCGACTTATTGGAAAAAATACCCAGCTTAAACACGTTCACGTGCTCCGACCTTGCACTGTACGCCCGGAAGAGCTCTGCAAGGATCAGTGTGGCAAACGCCATGGTCCTTGCACCTGCCAATGTTGCATCAGTACTTCCGGCATTTACAAAGAATACTTTAAGTCCCAGAAGGAACGAGATGAATACAGCGGTAAAAATCGCCAGACTCTGGACAAGAATGTTCAGCTTCATCTTCCGATTGATAATTGATTCCGACTTCTTCCTCGGCGGAAGCTTCATGATGTCAGGTTCACCCTTTTCACGGCCGAGGGCAAGGGCTGGGAAGCTGTCGGTTACAAGGTTCAGCCAAAGCAGCTGAATAGCAGTCAGCGGTACGCCTATTCCCGGTATCAGGGATGCCGGTATTAATGAAATAATGAAAATAATGAGAATTTCACCGACGTTACATGATAAAAGGAATCCGACAAATTTGCGGATGTTGCTGTAAATAATACGGCCTTCTTCGATTGCATGCACAATTGTGGCAAAATTATCATCAGTCAGGATCATATCTGCAGAATTCTTGGCGACATCGGTACCTGTTATTCCCATTGCCACACCGATATCAGCTGTCTTCAGGGCCATTGCATCGTTGACGCCGTCCCCTGTCATCGAAGTAATGTGTCCGTTTTTCTGGAGTGCGGATACAATACGGACCTTGTGATCCGGTGACACACGTGCATAAACGGCCGTTTTCTCACATACGGAAACTAATTCCTCATCAGATAATTTTTCCAGTTCCGCTCCGGAAAGACTTTCAAATCCCTCCGTCATAAGCCCCAAATCCCGGGCGATGGCCACGGCTGTATCCTTATAGTCTCCGGTAATCATAACGGCACGGATTCCTGCCTCTTTACATACGGCGATTGCATCCCTTGCTTCCGTACGCGCCGGATCGATCATGCCTGCGAGCCCTAAGAATACGAGATCTGATTCATGTGAGAAATCAACATTAGCCGCGTCAATTCCCGCCGACGGTTCGTGTGTCCTGTATGCAAATGCCAGGACACGCAGGGCCCGCGTGGCAAACGAATGGTTGGTCTCCAGAATCTCCGCCTTTTTCACATCTGTCAGCGGAACAACACCTTCCGGAGTGAAAATCGATATACACCGGTCCAGAATGATATCGGGCGCACCTTTTGTAAAGGAAACAATCTTGTCTGCTTCGATATTCGGATGATAGGTCGTCATCATCTTACGATCTGAATCAAAGGGGAGTTCAGCAACGCGCGGGTAACTCGCATTTGTTGATTCGCGTGAAAGCCCGGCTTTTTCTGCAAGTGCGACAAGCGATGCTTCCGTCGGGTCGCCGATGCAGCTGTATCTGCCGTCTTCTTTCTTAGTCGTAACAGCATCACTGCAGAGAACACCGGAAAGAAGGAGCCTTTCAAGTACACCTTCAATACTGGCCGTATCCCCGTTCGTCCGGGAAATGGACCCTTCAGGCGAATACCCGATTCCGGAAACATCATATATGCGCACGCCGTCATAAAGTGTAGTGACAGTCATTTCATTCTGGGTAAGCGTGCCTGTCTTGTCCGAGCAGATTACATCAACACAGCCAAGCGTTTCCACAGCCAGAAGCTTTCTGACGATTGCATTCCTGCCGGCCATACGCGTCATACCGATGGAAAGGACAATGGTAACAACTGCTGCAAGGCCTTCCGGTATGGCAGCAACAGCAAGGCTGATGGCCGTCATAAGCGCCTCGCTGAGCGGGGCGCCCTGTACAAATCTGTCAACTGCAAAAACGATTATGCAGACAACAATACAGATAATGCCGAGAATTTTGCCAAGGCTGTTCAGATTCTTCTGGAGGGGCGTTATTGATTCATCAATATTCTGGAGTTTTTTAGCAATACTGCCAAGTTCCGACTTCTCACCGGTTCCAACAACAACACCTCTTGCACGCCCGTATGTAATTGCCGTTCCCATGAACAGCATATTTTCACGGTCACCCAGGCCGCTGTCAGCGGGCAGGACAGCATCTGCATTTTTCTCAACCGGTACGGATTCGCCGGTAAGCGATGCTTCTTCCACTTTCAGGGAACTCTGTGAAACAAGCCTGATATCTGCTGCAACAAGGTCGCCTGCATCAAGAGTCACGATATCCCCGGGGACAATCTGTTCCGACGGAAGCATTTTCTGCACACCGTCCCGGATAACCTTCGTCTGCGGTGAGCTCATCCTCTTCAGCGCTGCAATGGCCTGGTCGGCTTTGCCTTCCTGATAAACACCAAGTACTGCATTGATAATAACGATTGCCAGGATGACAAAAACATCGACCCAGCCGCCGAAACTTCCGCCTTTTGACTCTCCGACTGCCATAAATGCAGAAAGGGCCGCCGCCGCAAGCAATATAAGGACCATGACATCCTTGAATTGCTGGAGGAATCTCTTCCAGAGCGGAGTCTGTTTCTTTTCCCCAAGCGTATTCAGACCATATTCCAGCAGCCTCTTTTGAGCTTCTGCTGATGTCAGTCCCTTTTCGCTGTCCGAAGAAAGTTCTTCAAGAACCCCTTCTTTCGTCCGGGCATACGGTTTATCAATCATGTATTATTCCTCCTGCACATATCCGGATATTTTTACAATCACGATCCGGGAAGTGTATTATAAACCAAATCACGGTAAAAATGAACGCCCCGGATCAGAGAGTCGACATGTATGTTCTCATCAGCCGCATGAATACTGGATAATTGCTTTGCTGTAAGTGCAAAAGGTGAAAAACGGAAAACCTGGCTGCTGATCTTTGTAAAGTGCCGTGCATCAGAAGAGGCAAGCATAATATATGGTGCCGCTTTTGCATTCGGATAACAGGAAGCTATCAGTTTTTCCATCCGTTTATAATAATCCGTACCCGTATCGGACACCGGTGACGGTTCGAAGCCCATGATACACTCGACTTCAATTCCATATGGCCCGGCACGCTTTTCCAGCGCTTTTTTGACGGAGGAAAGGGAATCGCTCAGTCCGATCCGCACATTTGCAATCATTTCAGCTTTTTCAGGAAGAACATTCGGCTTGTCCGAGCCGCTCATCTGGGTAAAGGCGCATGTGGTCGTAACCATGGCGCGTGTGTTCCCGCCCATTTTGGGAAGGGCCGCCTTAAACAGAGGTGTAAAAAATCCGGCATGTGAAAAGATGAAGCGGAGCGGCCCTTCCATTTCGGGTCCGACTTTTTTAAACAGGTCGAGAATCGGATCGGGCATTGAAACCGGAAATGGATATCTCTTCTCTATCCCGGCCGCAAAAGCCGACAGTATTCCAATCGGGGTCTTTTGGGGAGGTGTGCTTGCATGACCGCCGGTAGAGCGGGCAGTGAAGCGAAAATTCGCAACCCCCTTCTCTGTAACTCCTATCATTGCACAGGGTTTTTTAAGTCCCGGCAGGACACCGCTGACGATCGCACCGCCTTCATCGAGAACAAACGCAGGATGAATCCCTTTGCCCTCCAGATATTTTACTATTTCGACTGCACCATTGCCGTATACCTCTTCATTATGGCCAAAAGACAGATATACATCGACCTGCGGAACAAAATCCTCAGCCAGCAGACCCTCCGCCGCTTCGAGAACTGCGCATACGTTCGCCTTGCAGTCCAGTGCACCGCGTCCCCAGACCCGTCCGTCCAGAAGGCCGTGCTGCCCCTTTTGGAGTTCGCCGGAGAAGGGCTTGTGTGTCCAGTCGGAATTACCTTCGCCTACCGTATCCATATGGCCCATCAGGACAATGGAGTCGGAAGGGTTCGGCGACTTGCCTTTCCAGAAATACAGAAGGCTCGCCCCCGCGATGATCTTTTTTTCAAGCTTTTTGTGAACCTGAGGATAGAGTTTTTCAAGAAGGGAATGAAAAATCAGAATTTCCGGAATATGGGAATCGTCAGACCGGGATACAGTTCTGCATTGAATCATTTCGGAGAGATGGCGGGCCGGTAACTCTTTCTTATTCATACTTCGCTCCCTTTTTTATTAAGCCAGTTTGTTTTTTTGAAGAGGAATCTGCCGGCAAGAATCGTTATTATAGCAGCAACCGGTACAAACAGGTCGCTTGCCGCTTTTGCAATCCCGAACGGAACAAGCAAATAGAAAGCTGAAACAAAAATGGCCGGAGCAATGGCAAGCTTAACATTTTTTGAAATGTACATATATCCCAGTGCCCCGAACAGAGCAGGCAGAACATTCCCGAAACCGGGGCGCAGTATTGCGGATGTGATGATCGGGGTAAGGGGAATCAGGGCAATAACCCCTATTCCCAGGACGATATTGGAAATAAGGGACGATGTGGCTACCGAAATGGTAGAAAGGATATCCCCTTCCGGAGTCCCTGACTGTACTTTTCCGATCTCAAGGGCGTTCATTGTACAGGGAATCCTCAGATTGCTCAGATTGCCTGTAATAAAGCCAAGGTAGGTAGCCCCCGGTCCGAGAATCGGGCTGTATGTTACCGCTTCGATGATTCCTGCAGGCAGATAAATTATACCGACTGAAAGAAGTCCTTTGAGTATGGCTGTGCCTGACGGAAGAACCCCGAAGTAAACGCATACGGCTGCGGGAACACTAAGAAGAATAATGAGCCCGACGCCGGTCCAGATTCTGCCGATACGATGTATGGAGTTGTTGTATTCCGTATTATCCATTAAACTGTCCCCCCTTGCGCGATCAGTACGGCTGCAGTCATTCCCAGAATCATTGAAACAGGAAGGGAAAAGCCGTCCAGCCATTTAAGCTTTTCTTTTTTGCTCAGACGGTCACATACAAACATGCTCAGGAGCGAAACCAGCATAACAAGGACCGGTACATATCCGGAAAAACCATTTTTAGCAAAATACGCTGTGGAGTCAATGGATGACTCCCTCATCGAAAGTAGAGTATCACACATGAATTTTACAACCATCCCGATAAACATGGAACTCACAAGGATTCTTCCCCAGCGGTTGTCCTTCTGTGATACGACGGAAAGCCTGCCCATATATCGTTTCAGGAAGAAAAAATTGAATATGGGACCTGCGAGAATACATATTGTCATTACCACTGCGATGGAGGCAAAGGTAGAAGCATTCAGATCAACCACTCCGAAGGTGTCCTTTAAACCGGCTGCAACACCGGCAGACTGAGCTGCAAGCAGTTCATAGTGAACTGCCCCGATAACGGAAAGGCGTATCCAGGAAAGCGGTGCCCCGAGCTTTCCAACCATCGTTACAAGTCCGACAAGAATCGCTGCAGACGGCACAAGTGAAAAAAGTGCACTGGAACGTATCACGCGGTTCATTGTCTTCTTATCCATCCCCCTTGCGAGCCCCTCGCGATAAGCATGAATCAGAAATCGAAGCGATATGATACAGATGAACAGAAAAATACCGATTCCAAGTATGTACATAAAAAGAGAATTTGCAGAGCCGGAAAAATCAGCAGCAAGAAAATATTGCATGACGTCACCCCCCGTTACAAAATAGACACTGCAACAATTATAACGCAAATGGGGATGAGATCTATTGGATTCATATTAAAAAAGGAAAAACCGCGATGCTGTTATGCAATCGCGGTATAATCTGGTGCCCAGAGTCGGAATCGAACCAACGACACGAGGATTTTCAGTCCTCTGCTCTACCGACTGAGCTATCTGGGCATACAGCAACCGGTCCTTTCGGACCGGTCGAAATGGCGACGCAGAAGGGGCTCGAACCCTCGACCTCCAGCGTGACAGGCTGGCATTCTAACCAACTGAACTACTGCGCCATAATGGTGGGAACAACAGGGCTCGAACCTGTGACCCTCTGCTTGTAAGGCAGATGCTCTCCCAGCTGAGCTATGCTCCCGAAACCGTTACTGGAGCGCTCACTTTGGAGCGCATAAAGGAGTATACTTGAAACACTTTGGCTTGTCAACATGAAATTTTCACCCTTCTATCAATTCATATAGTCCAAAAAGACAGCAGGCATTTTCTGTGGTAATCGCAGCCATTTTTTCCGGTGTCACACCTTTGAGTTCCGCCATTTTTTCAAGCACGTATTTTACGTAGGCCGGTTCATTCCTGGTGCCCCGGAAAGGTACCGGCGTCAGGTAGGGGGAATCCGTTTCAATCAGCAGACGGTCCATCGGAGCCTTTGTTATGACAAACGGTGCCCTTTTGCTGTTTTTGAAAGTTATCGGGCCGTCAAAACCCAGATAGAAGCCGTAGGAAAAGAGTTTTTCCGCAACTTCTTCACTTCCGGAAAAACAATGGCAGACACCGGGAACCGAACGCAGGCGGCCGGCCTTATGATATTCGTCAAGTATAATCAGTGTATCCATCACGGCATCCCGCTCATGAAGGACGATCGGGACATCCATTTCAAAGGCAAGATCCAGCTGGCGGCGAAATACAATCCGCTGCATTTCCCTTGGCGAAAAATCGTAAAAGTAATCAAGCCCGATCTCACCAAGTGCAACAATTCGGTGTTTTTTGCGCTCCGCAAGCCATCCGCGCAGCTGTCTGTGCGTCTCATCCGTATAGTTGGAGGCTTCGTGGGGATGGACACCGATTGTGCACCAGAGAGCTAGTTCCAGGGTATTTTTTTCGGAAACAATGCGCAGGGATTCAATGCAGTCCTGATAGGAAGCACTGGCAAGAATCATCCGGGTGAGACCCGCTTCCCCGGCACGGAGCAGAACCTCATCCAGATCATCCGAATACCGTTCATCATTCAAATGGACATGCGTATCAATGAGTTCCATTACGAAACACCTGCTCCCGGATTACACTCCCCGTCCACAGTGATCAGCCGGTAACCCTGGGGAGTTTCGGCGGAAAGCAGCATGCCGCAGGACTCAATCCCCCGAATTTTTCTCGGTGCGAGATTGGCAATCATGATAACCTGTTTCCCGACAAGGTCAGCCGGATCATAATATTCGGCAATTCCTGACAGGACCTGCCTGCCGCCCATTCCGTCATCAAGCTGGAAGCAAAGCAGCTTATCCGATTTTTTAACCTTTTCACAGGAAATGACTCTGGCTACCTTCAGGTCAAGCCTGGCGAAATCATCAATTGTGACTTCCGGCTTGCTCAAAACCACCGGCTGCGCGGCAGGTGCCTGCTGCTTCCCGCTGTCAAGAACAGCGTTGAGCGCTTCAATTTCTTTGTCCAGATCGATTCTCGGAAACAGGACGTCCCCCTTGCTGACGGTCACATCTGCTGCGAGAACGCCCCTCTTATCCGCCAGGCTCCATAAAATGTCCTCTTCCCTTGCCCCGATCTGCCTGAGGATCTCCGGCGTTGTGAAGGGCATGACAGGGCTAAGGAGGGTTGTTGTGATACGAATGGTATCAAGCAGGTTATAAAGAACCGTCGCAAGTCTTATTTTCCGTGCGGGATCCTTGGCAAGAACCCAGGGAGCTGTCTCGTCGATATATTTATTGGCTCTTGAAATCACCTTGAATATTTCAGCGAGGGCCACGGAGAAATGAAAATTCTCAAAGTTTTCTTCGACTGTAGATTTCAGGGCAACAGCCATGGAAAGCAGCTCCTCATCAACCGTATCTGTTTCCCTGTCTGCCGGAAGCGTACCGTCAAAATACCTGATGACCATGGCAACAGTCCTCGAGACGAGATTGCCCAGGTCATTGGCCAGGTCACTGTTAATCCGCTGTATCATCATCTCATTTGAAAATGCACAATCAGATCCAAAAGGCATCTCGCGCAGCAGGTCATAGCGAAGTGCGTCAACGCCGTATCTGTCGGCGAGTATGTATGGATCAATAACATTGCCCGTTGATTTGCCCATTTTTGCACCATTGAACGTAATCCAGCCATGCCCGTAAATCTTTTTGGGCAGGGGAAGATCGAGGGCCATCATCATCGCAGGCCAGATAATCGAGTGGAAACGTACGATCTCCTTTGCCATCATATGAACATCCGCCGGCCAGTATTTGTCAAAATCGTCATATTTTTCATTCATATACCCAAGTGCAGTAATATAATTGGAGAGCGCATCGATCCACACATAGACTACATGCTTGTCGTCGAATGTCACGGGAACCCCCCATTTAAAACTGGTCCTGGATACACAAAGGTCTTCAAGGCCCGGCTTGATAAAATTATTAACCATCTCGTTGACTCTCGAAGCAGGTTCCAAAAAGGACCTGTCCGCATCGGTCAGAAGTGCTTCAAGCCGGTCGGAAAACAAAGAGAGCTTGAAAAAATAAGCCTCTTCCCTGGCATCGACAACTTCACGTCCGCACTCGGGGCATTTGCCGTCAACCAGCTGGCCCTCCGTCCAGAATGATTCATCCGGTGTGCAGTATTTTCCGACATATTCACCTTTATATATGAAACCCCTGTCGAAAAGTTCCTTGAATATTTTCTGGACGGATTCCACATGGTAATCATCCGTCGTACGGATAAACCTGTCATATGTTATTCCCAGGCGCTTCCAGAGTTTGACAAAATCCGCAACAATGCCATCGACATATTCCTGAGGCGACACGCCCTGTTCCTGGGCTTTCTTTTCAATCTTCTGACCGTGCTCGTCCGTACCTGTCAGGAACATCACATCAAACCCCTGCATTCGCTTATAACGGGCAAGGCAGTCACAGGCCAGAGTAGTATAACAGTGCCCGATATGAGGATTGCCTGAAGGATAATAGATTGGAGTGGTGATGTAAAACGGCTTTTTCTCGGTCATGTAAAGGCCCCCTTTGATAATCTGCATATCTATTGATTATAGCTAAAAGGGATCTCATTTACAAACAAAAAACACGGCCGGTCAGATTCCTTTCATTGATTTGCTAAAATACCTTGTCTCAAAATCCGATGAAGAAACCGGTCTTCCAAAAAAGAATCCCTGGAAAACATCAGCGTGCAATGCCCTGACAGTATCTGCCTGTTCGAAGGTCTCAATACCCTCAATGCAGACATTTCGCGGAATACTGTGTGCAAGAAAGATCATTGCTGAAATAAATGAATGATTATAACGGTCCTTTTTAATATTTTCAAGAAATGAGCGGTCGATTTTGATTTCATCAACGGGAAGTTCCCTTAAATAATTCAAAGAAGAGTAGCCTGTCCCGAAATCGTCCAGTGAAATCCTGATACCGGCCTTCCTGAGGCGGATCAGATTCTGCCTGCAGGAGGATATGCTCCGCATCAGGGATGTTTCCGCAATTTCCAGAATCAGGTTTCTGGGATTCAGGGAATATTGTGAAAGAAGCGTAATTACACTTAGTGAATAATTGGGCCGCATGAGATCTTCTGCTGTAATGTTAATATGAAGCAGGAATTCCGGATGTGCACCCGCTTTTATCCACTCGCTGCATTGGCGGATTCCTTCCTCAAGAACCCACGCCCCGACGTCGTCCATATGTCCGGTGGCCTCCAAAGCTGCGATAACCCTTTCCGGGCAGATAATGTCTTTACTTGGTGATATCCAGCGCAGAAGGGCTTCCGCACCGATTAGACGTTCCCCGTCTGCATTTACAATCGGCTGATAATAGAGAAGAAAATTCTCCTGTGTGTTTCTGACGGAGTTGGTCAGCTGGGATTCAAAATCCAGTTTTTCCGTCAGTTCCCTTTTATCGGACGAAACAAAAATGGAATAGCGTTTTACTTTGTCTTTTTTGACCTTATTGAGCGTTATTTCGGCATTTATCAGCAGTTCATCCGCTGAACATCCGCAGGACGGAAAAATAGCAGCACTCATAGCAAAGGCAACATAAATATTTTCCCTGTTGACGAGTATCGGTTTTGCCGTCTCCTCCTGCAGAAAAGACATGAAGTTATCTACCTGGACACGCGTTGCATTTGGCCAGAGGATGCAGAAATGATCAATGTTAATGTGGTAGAGGCTTCCTTTGCACGGGAGTCTTCCGGTAATCATATCGGATATTCCCCTTAATATCTCATCCCCTGCAGCCCGTCCAAAACGGTCATTATATATGTGGAATTCTTTGATATCAATCAGCACTATGGCAGCCGACGGAATATTTCTGTCGCTAATCACTTTTTCAAGATCGATTACAAGTTTTTTACGTACAGGAAGATCCGTGACTTCATGCCTGCCGGCCGAATTCCCCAGTTTCTCTTTAAACTGATTCATGTCACTAAGATTGACCAATGTTCCAACTATCATCTTTGTCTGATGGGTTGAGTCAAAAAACGACTTGCCCCGGCTGGCAATCCAGACATCCTGTCCATCGGTCCGTCGTATACGGAATTCTATGGAAAACCGGTTTGTCTTTCCTGTAAGGATCTGTGATATTGTTTCCAGGAAACGATTTTGATCTTCGGGCAGAATAACTCTGGCAATTCTCTCCACAATATTCCCTTTGAATTCCAGCTTTGCATCCGGAAGAATTTGAAGGAGGTTTTCGGAAAAATTAATCTGCTTTTTCTCCATGTTGATAACAAATACTACAGAAGCAGAACTTTCGATGATGTTTTGCTGCAGGGATGCAGTCTGCGTCCTGTCAAAAACTGCTCCCCATATGCAGTCTTTGTCCCCATCCTGAACATACTGCATATGAACCTGAAGCCAAAGTAAACCGTTGTTCAAGGTGTTGAGTGAATGCTGGAAAGATATGGTCCGTGCAGCACCGGCGACAGCGGCAGAAAAGTAATCATCATATTGCTGAGCCGTTTCCTCACGGTCCTTCTGCGGGACATAAAGCAAAAAATCCGAAAGAAGAATACTTTTCCCGGCAGTAATACCGACAGCATCCGTCAGCCCCCGTGAAAAATAAAAGCGATGTTCATTATAGTCGGCAAAAAATGTACAGAAAAACATATCAGCCATGATCGGCGCCAGTTTGACAACATTCACAGCGTCAGGAATACACATATTCCCAGTGCAAGTTGTCCGGCCCCCCCAGACCTCAAGCTCATCCCTCATAACTCCATTCATTTATACACCCCATTATGGATATTAATGAATTTATTGTAACATTTCTATAACGAAAGCGTAGATAGATTTACGAGATTCACCCCACTCAATTGCTAACAATTGTGAAATCTCCTTCGTTGAATAATTCCCCTCAATAAGCTGTTTTACACGTGCTTCGCGCTCCTCTCCTGTAAGGACTTTCACTTCCTCTTTGAGAGGCGGTTCGCCGCCTGCAACAACCAGCACGAACTCTCCTCTCGGAGTTGTTTTCTGAAAGTATTCGACTGCTTCGGAAACCGTCATCCGCAGTACTTCTTCATATTTCTTGGTCAGCTCCCTGCATATGGCTGTATCACGCGCTCCCAGGCCCAGGGAGGTCAAATCCTCCAAAGTGCGAAGAATACGATGCGGTGCTTCATAAAGGATGAATGTGTGCCTGTGAAGTGTCAGTTCCTGAAGTCTCTTTTTCCTGTCTTTTCCATCAGACGGCAGGAACCCTTCAAAGAAAAATCTCTTCGAGTCCAAGCCTGAAAGTGCAAGTGCGGATATCGCCGCAACCGGCCCGGGAACGACTTGAATATCCAGATTTTTTTGAGCGCATTCCCTGACAAGTTCCTCTCCGGGATCTGAAATACACGGCATTCCTGCATCCGAAACAAGAGCCAGATTTTGTCCGGCCTCCAGCATAGAAATCAGAACCGGACTTTTTTGTGTACGATTATGTTCATGATAACTTATTAATTTCTTTTTTATGTCAAATTTTGAAAGGAGAAGTCCGGTGCGCCTTGTATCCTCACAAGCTATTGCATCAACTGAATTAAGCACCTCAATGGCTCTGGGGGAAAGATCCGACAGATTCCCGATGGGAGTTCCTACAAGATACAGCATGCGTTAGTCTCCTTTATCAAAATATATGGAATGAAGTTCATCAGAGTAGCTGTGTTCATTTTTATACAGGATCAGCGGCGGCAGCACTTGGAATCCTCCTGCTTTCCCATGTTTTTGACCGCACAGCAAAAATAAGGTTGCAGGTTTTTCAGGCCTGACATGTACAAACCGTATCCGGCTCGGCTGCAGCTGGTTATCTGCCATATGGCGAAGTACTTCCGGAAGCCTTGAGGTTCTTTGCACGAGAATAATTTTCCCCTGAGGGAGAAGCAGCCAGTCGGCCGCCCTGAAAAAATCTTCCAGTGTACCGTTAACCTCGAAACGCGCTTCCAAAAGATCCGAACAATCTGCTTCTTTGGCGGTAACCGGTCCCCTCCCCTGTGCATGATAGGGCGGATTAAAAAAGACAAGATCATACGAAGCCCTTTTAATCTCCTCAGGTCCACCGGAGAACAGATCCCTGATGTCACAGCAGAATGATCGAAGCCGGCCCTCTAAATTATTCAGCGAGATGTTTTTCTCAAAGACACCGGCGGCCTCACTCTGCACTTCCATTCCGTCGACGGCAATATCCTGTCTTCTGGCCGCCAGAAGAATACTTGCCGCTCCGCAGTTTGTCCCAAGTTCTGCCGCTTTGAGCATTCTTCTTTTCCTTGGGGCGTTCTGTGCAGCAAAGAAACTAAGAAGCACCGTATCTTCACCATATCGAAAGCCGTTTTTCTTTTGAATCAGACAAAAGCCGCTGCGCCCAAGATCTTCCATAGTCTCTGTATCATCAAATTCTTCTGTGTCTGAAATCATATCAGGTACCCTTTCGTGCATTTGAAAAAGCACATCCGGCACATTCATTTGCGGCTGCAGCAAATGATGTTCAAGACAATATGCTGAAAAAGTGCCCTCTGAGAAATCAATCACTCAGAGGGCACTCTCATGCGTTGATAAACTGAAAATCAGTAATCAGCCTGCAGAAATAGCACTTACCGGACATGAAGCTTCGCATGCGCCACAATCCAGGCATGTTGCTGCATCAATTACATACTGAGTCTCACCTTGGCTGATAGCACTTACGGGGCATTCGCCTTCACAGGTACCACAGGAAATACATGCATCTGAAATTACATATGCCATAAAAGACACCTCCTATATTCTGTTTCTTCTATTTTATCATTCACGCAGTTGTCGCGCAATAATTCATGGCTTTTTATTCTTTATTCATCAA
>Ga0209123_1000707_pt1 | contig 39185 bp, 40 predicted proteins | sample BarGraIncu00431A_FD_184500 | JGI IMG/M metagenome (GOLD analysis project Ga0209123, IMG submission 184500) | Arctic peat soil microbial communities from Barrow, Alaska, USA - Barrow Graham LP Incubations 004-31A (SPAdes) (version 2) | ecosystem: Environmental > Terrestrial > Soil > Wetlands >...
AGTACGGAAATATAAAATGGCGGAAAAAGAGGGATTCGAACCCTCGGTAGAGTCGCCCCTACACACGCTTTCCAGGCATGCTCCTTAAGCCACTCGGACATCTCTCCATAAATCATTTCTATATTTATATACACTGTTTAGTACAATATAGATAATTATACTATGAATAAATACTAATTTCAATAGTTATCTATTAATATATTTTTTTAAGATATTGATAATATAATATAAATATTCTTTTCAAAATCCATATTATATTATCATTCTCAAATTACTTTCATATATACATATATCATAATTCGTTTTTAAAATCTTTTTTCTTATGATTTATAACAATAAATGTAATACATATAGCAATTCCTACTAAACTTATTAGTTGCGCTACTCTTATACCTCCAAACATTAAACTATCAGTTCTTAATCCTTCAATAAAAAATCTTCCTAGAGAATATAATCCTATATAGCTAAAAAACACAGTACCGGCCTTAAATGTTTTAGTTAACAAATAAATTAGTAATAAACAGACCATGACATCCCATATTGATTCGTATAGAAAAGTTGGGTGATAATACACTCCATCTATTAACATTCCCCTTTGTATGAAATCTGGGAATTTGCTTATAAATGCTTGAGTAACAGGTCCTCCATGAGCTTCACTATTAAAAAAATTACCCCATCTGCCTATCGCCTGCCCAATAATTATAGATGGTGCTGCCACATCTGCAAATTTTAAGAGATTTTCTTTTTTATACCTAGTATATATAAACGCTGCTAACATACCAAATATAATTCCACCATGTATAGCAAGGCCACCTTGACGTATATTGAATACTTCTATTAGATTATCCTTATATTGATTAAATTCAAATATTACATAATAAGTTCTAGCTCCAATTATGGCTATAGGAAAAGATATTAATACAATATTTAAAAATTCATCATAATCAAGACCTTTCAACTTAGAAGTATAATTAGCTAATATAATTCCAGCCATCATTCCTGTTGCAATCAAAATACCATACCATCTAATAGTTAATCCAAATACAGTAAAAGCTATTGGATCCATAAACACCCACTCCTTTTATATTACTATTTTGTCATTTATTCATATAAATACTAATACAGATAATTAAAAGAATCAAGTTTTAAATTAAACTTGATTCTTTTGATTTAATCCTATTACAATAATGTCTGAATATGATAAAAAAGTAAAGAGAAATATTTAAAATTTATTTCTTATCGTATAATCCGTATGCAATAACTTGTGGCTTAAATGGCCATTCGGCTCTCCTAAAAACTCCTCATATATCTTGGTTATATGTGGATTTTTATGTGATTTTCTAATAGGTAAATTTTTATCTTCATCATATATAGCTTTTGCTCTTTCTTCTTTAACATTTATTTTTTCTTTTATTTGTGGATTAACTATTGGCTGTCCACCACCATTTACACATCCACCAGGGCATGCCATAGCTTCAATAAAGTCATAATGTTTTTCACCACTTCTAACTAATTCCATTAATTCCCTAGCATTACCCAGTCCGTGAACCACCGCTGCAGTTATATTTCTTCCATCTGGTAATTCTATGGTTACTTCTTTTATACCTGTGAGGCCACGAACAACTGAAAATTCTATTTCCTCTAATTCCTTTCCAGCTAAGAGTTCAAATACAGTTCTTAGTGCAGCTTCCGTAACTCCTCCAGTTGCTCCGAAGATTACTGAAGCTCCAGTGGATTCTCCAAAAGGATCATCAAACTCTTCATCCTTTAGGTTAACAAAATCTATACCTGCCTCTTTAATCATTTGAGCGAGTTCTCTCGTAGTTAGAACATAATCTACATCCATCATACCATCATTAGATAGTTCATCCCTTTGGCCTTCAAACTTTTTAGCTACACAAGGCATAATTGAAACAACTACAATATTCTTAGCTTCAACACCAATTTTTTCTGCAAAATAACTTTTAATTAAAGCCCCTTCCATTTCACTTGGTGATTTACAAGTGGATAAATTAGCAATCATATCAGGGAAATTGTGTTCAACAAATTTTACCCACCCTGAGCAGCAAGATGTCATCAGTGGAAGATTTTCTCCTGTACCTAATCTATTTAATAACTCAGTTCCCTCTTCCATAATAGTTAGATCTGCCGCAAAGTCAGTATCAAACACCTTATCAAATCCTAATTTTCTTAAGGCTGATGTCATTTTTCCTGTAACCCTACTACCTATGGGCAAACCAAACTCTTCACCTATTGCAACCCTTACTGATGGAGCTGTTTGAACCACCACATACTTCTCTGGATTTTCTATAGCCTTCCAAACAGGTTTTATACTGTCCTTTTCATGTAGTGCTCCCACAGGGCATGCTAAAATACACTGACCGCAATTTATACATACAGATTCCTTGAGTGGCCTCTCATATATAGTTGTAACCTTAGTCTCAAATCCTCTATCCGAAAAATTTATTGCATGGACAGTTTGAACCTTTCCGCAAGTTGCAATACATCTTCCACAAAGAATACACTTTTCAGTATCTCTAACTACTGAGCATGATGAATCATCCAAACTTCCTTTGCTTTTCTCTCCACTATATCTTATATCTCTGATATTTAAATCCTTTGCTATTGTTTGCAATTCGCAGTTCTCACTTTTTATACAAGTTGTACATTCTCTCTTATGATTAGATAATAATAACTCAACTACCATTTTCCTAGCTTCTCGAACCTCAGCAGTATTAGTTTTTATATCCATCCCATTTTCAGCTGGGAGTGTACAAGATGCCAATAATTTTTGTCCTACTTGTACAACACACATTCTGCAACTAGCTACCTCATTGATTTCTTTTAAAAAACATAATGTAGGTATTTTAGCTCCAACTAACTTTGATGCCTCAAGTACTGTAGTTCCTTTGGGAACTTCTACTTTTATTCCATCTATTATCAAGTTTACCATTTCCATTCTATTCACCTCCCAAGATAATTATTATTTTTTAACAATGGCTTTAAATCTACATATGTGTATACACATTCCACATTTCACACATACATCTTGGTTAATTTCATGAGCTTCTTGCAATTTTCCACTAATAGCACCTGCATTACAATTACGAGTACATAATCCACAGCCTTTGCACTTGTCCTTTAAAATCTCATATTGCACCAAGGACCTACAAACTTTTGCTGGGCATTTCTTATCTTTCACATGAGCAATATATTCATCTCTAAACTGTCTTATAGTAGAAAGCACTGGATTAGGTGCAGTCTGACCTAGTCCACATAATGCAACTTTTTTTATTCCCATAGCTAAATGTTCAAGTTTATCTATATCCTCCATTTCGCCATTCCCTTTAGTGATCTTTTCAAGCATTTCAAGTAATCTTTTAGTTCCAATTCTGCATGGAGTACATTTGCCACAAGACTCATCCTTTGTGAAATCCAGGAAAAATCTAGCTACATCAACCATACAATTATCTTCATCTAAAACTATCATACCTCCAGATCCCATCATGGATCCAAGCGCAGTTAAGGTATCATATTCAATTGGAGTATCAAGATATTTTTCTGAAATACAACCACCTGATGGGCCTCCTGTTTGAACTGCTTTAAATTTTTTTGCATTTGGTATACCTCCACCTATTTCAAAAATAGTCTCCCTGAGTGTTGTTCCCATAGGGATTTCTATAAGGCCAGTATTTGTAATTTTGCCTCCCAAAGCAAAAACTTTTGTCCCTGAGCTTTTCTCTGTACCTATTCCTTTAAACCAATCTGATCCTTTTAGCATAATAGGAACTATATTTGCAAGAGTTTCAACATTATTTATAATTGTAGGTTTTCCCCAAAGTCCACTAACAGCTGGAAATGGTGGTTTTGGCATAGGCATACCTCGTTTACCTTCAATTGACTGCATAAGAGCAGTTTCTTCTCCACATACAAAAGCACCAGCTCCAAGTCTTAATTCTATATCAAAATTAAAGCCTGTTCCTAAAATATTTCCCCCAAGTAGACCATATTCTCTAGATTGTTTAATAGCAATATCCAGTCTTTCTACGGCCAGTGGATATTCCGCTCTAACATATATAAACCCTTTGTTTGATCCTATAGCATACCCACCTATAGTCATAGCTTCCAACACTGAATGAGGATCCCCCTCAAGAACTGATCTATCCATGAAAGCACCTGGGTCACCTTCATCCGCATTGCAAATTATATATTTTTCATCTCTCTCTTGCTTTGCTGCAAATTGCCATTTCATCCCTGTAGAAAAACCTCCGCCACCGCGTCCTCTGAGTCCAGACTTCTTAATATTTTCAATAACGTCTATTGGAGACATAGAAGTAAGTACCTTTTCCAACGCCTTATACCCATCCAAGGTTATATACTCATCAATATTCTCTGGGTCTATAATTCCACAATTTCTTAGAGCTATTCTTAATTGTTTTTTAAAAAAATCTAGTTTATTAAGATTTCTTATCTTACCTTCACCCTCTGAAATTTTATATTCAAGACGTTCTAGTACTTTATTATGAATAAAATGTGATTCTACGAGTTCTTCAATATCTTCAGCTTTTACTTTGTTATATACAATTCCCTCTGGATAAACTATTACAACAGGGCCTATTTCACAAAGCCCCAGACAACCAGTTTTTAATACTTCAATCTCATGATTCAAGTTATGTTTTCTTATTTCTGATTTTAAACTTTTATAAAGATCTACTGTTTGTGGAGAAGTGCATCCTGCTCCTCCACAAACAAGTACCTCAGAGCGGTAAACTTCCAATATAATCCCTCCTTCTACTTCTTTGGGGCATATAATAATTAATAATCGTTATCTAATGTATAATCATTAATAATTTTTCCCCTAATTACATGCATTAGGTATTCATCTCTAACTGTTCCAACTAATACATGACTAGCTACAACTCTTCTTGCCTTAAATGGTGACATCTGAACATAAGTTACTTTTTCTTCTCCTGGTCTTATAACTTCTACAATCGGTTCTAATCTACACACCCCTATACAACCTGTCTTAACTACTACCACATTAGATAATCCAAGCTTGTTAACTTCATCTACTATTGCGTCGAAAACTTCCTCTGCTCCAGCCGCAATTCCACAAGTAGCCATACCAACAACAATTCTTATGCTTTTTCTATCTACTCCTTGGTTAACTATATTAAAAGTATTTTTTCTTATCTCTTCAAGGTCTTGTATGGTCTTCATTAATATCCCTCCATAATTCAATTCACTAAACTGATTTTTTACTTATATTCTTCGATTATTCTTATTACATCAGCAGGAATTAACCTTCCATATACTTTATCATCTACCATAAGAACTGGAGCTAATCCACATGCACCAAGACATCTAGCAGCTTCTAAAGTAAATTTACCGTCACTCGTCGTCTTTCCAACTTCTACTTCTAAAGCACTAGATAATCTTTCTAAAATATCTTGCGCTCCTTTTACATAACATGCAGTACCAAGACATACCTTAATTATATGTTCTCCCTTGGGTTCTAAAGCAAATTGCGAGTAAAAGGTTGATACTCCATAAATTTCAGACATTGATATGTTAAGTTCTTCTGATACTACTTGTAATGCTCCTTCCGGCAAGTATCCAAATAATTTTTGTACTTCATGAAGTACAGGAATTAAAGAGCCTTTCATAACTTTAAATTCTTTAGCGATGTCTCTTACTTTTTCGTATCTAATGTCAATTTCCCCACATTCTGAGCAACATTTTTCTTCAGTCAATAAAATCATCTCCTAACCTAAGATTTGTTAAATATTTTCATTATTCATTATATGGATTGAGTGTTAATTTATACCAAGCTATAAATCAATCATACAATACTTTATTATTGAAGTAAACGCTTAATTACTGAATATTAACAATATTCTGCATACAATATGAACTAAACTTTTTGCATAATAAAAACACCTCAGAAATACTTTCTGAGGTGTTTAAACTTTTAGCAAAATTAAATTTATTAATTTTCTTCTTTAATAACAACATCTTTCTTTAATATTGAAACCATAATCCCAGTTACTATTGTACCAGCTACTATAGCTACTATATATCCGCCTAAATTAGTAACTGCATGAGGAATAAACAAGAGAAATATACCACCATGTGGAGCTACTATTGCTGCTTTAAATATCATAGATAATGCCCCTGCAACTGCAGCACCTACCATTGTTGAAGGTATTATTTTAAGTGGATCTGCCGCAGCAAATGGTATTGCTCCCTCTGTTATAAATGCAAACCCTAATGCCCAAGCAGATTTTCCTGATTCTCTTTCTTCTGCTGTAAATTTCTTTTTTGCTATAACTGTTGCAAGCGCAATTCCTAGTGGAGGCGTCATTCCTGCAGCCATTACCGCAGCCATTATCGCAGAAGTAGGAGCCAATGCCAAAGTTGACACTCCAAAAGTATATGCTGCTTTATTAAATGGTCCACCCATATCAAACCCCATCATTAAACCAAGAATAATTCCTAGTAGTCCCGCGTTTGCTCCACTTAAATTAGTTAAATATTTTGACATTACTACATTTATAGCACTTACAGGTTTCCCTATAACGAATACCATTACGAGTCCTACTACCAATGTAGATAAAACTGGCAATATTATAACTGGCATTAAACCTTGTAATGATTTTGGTAATTTAATTGTTTTCTTTAAGAAAACTACAGTATAACCGGCTAAGAAACCTGCTGCCATTCCGCCTAAAAAACCAGCTCCTAAAGTTGAAGCAAGCATACCACCAACCATACCTGGTACAAGACCGGGCCTATCTGCTATAGAGAATGCTATAAACCCTGCCAATATTGGATACATAAGTCCCATGGCAGCGCCACCAACGTCCTTTAATGTAGCGGCTATAGATCCTGGTACTTTAAATGCATATATTCCAAAAGCAAAGGAAAGTGCAATTAAAATACCACCAGCTGCTACAAAAGGAATCATATAAGAAACCCCGGTCATAAGGTGTTTATAAACACCCTTTCTCTCAACCTTTTTTTCTTCTTTTATTTTACTAACATCTTCTTTATTTTCTATTTTTATATCTATTGCTTTCTGAATAAGACCCTTTGCATCTTTAATCGCATCTTTTACCCCAACTTCAATTATAGTCTTTCCTGCAAAACGTTCCTTTGTAACATTGGTGTCTGCTGCAATTATTACAACTCTTGCTTCTCTTATATCATTCTCTGTCAATTGATTTTCTGCCCCTACAGACCCCTGAGTTTCTACTTTAATATCTACACCCATCTCTTTTGCTGCCATTGAAAGAGCCTCAGCTGCCATATAGGTGTGAGCTATCCCTGTTGGACATGAAGTTATTGCTACAAATTTCATAAACTTTCCCCCTTTTAATTTTTTTGTGTCCTTTTAAAAAACTTTATAGTTAACATATAATGTCTATTGTTCTAATAAAGTAATTATTTCTTCCGGACTTGTAGCGCTCATTAAACTATCTCTTAATTCTTTATGCATAAGTTTTCTAGAAATTTGCGCTAATATTTGTAAATGTTCATTACTTGATTCTTCAGGTACCGCTATTAAAAAGAATATATGAGCTAACTCATCATCCATAGACTGATAATCAATTCCATCCATGCTTCGTCCGAATACTAATGCTGCTTCTTTAACTCCACTGCTTTTTCCGTGAGGAATTGCTATTCCCATACCTATTCCTGTTGAAAATTCTTTTTCTCTATCTGTTACTGCTTGAATATATTTTTCTTTATCTAGTAGCTTACCATCTTCATCTAACAAATTTGCCATCTCTTTTATTACATCCTCTTTTGTTTTACTAGTTAGTTCAAGTTTAATTAGATTAACATTTAATAATTCAGTTATATTCATTAATAATCATCCTTTCTTATAAGTATTTTATAGTTACTTGTTTTTTTAGCATTTCTATGTCAACGAGTCTTCCTGTTTGAGTTCCTTCAGTCATTACATTCGCTGCACTTGTAGCACACGCTAGTTTCATAGTTTCTTCAAAACTATAATTATTTTCAATAGCTACAGCCATCGCTGCAACCATTGAATCTCCAGCCCCTACAGTACTTTTAACTTCTACCTTTATTCCTGCAACCTTTGCAACCTTATCACCACATATGAATATGGACCCTTCAGACCCCTCTGAGATTACAACATACTTTACTCCATACTCTAATATTTTTTTAGCAGTTTCAATTACTTCTTCTTCGTTATTAATTTTTTTACCAAAAGCTTTTTCAAGTTCTTCCACATTGGGTTTTACCATATAGGGACCAGCTTTCATTCCCTGCATTAGCATTTCACCATCTGCATCTAATATAACCTTGCCACCCTTGTTTTTTACATCCTTAATTATTTCACCATATATATCACTGCTAACTCCAATTGGCACACTGCCTGATAAAACTACTAATGAATCCGACCTGCAATATTCCATAATTTTTTCTTTCATATTAGCAACATCTTGCAGCATTAAACTAGGACCTTTTTCATTTACATCTGTATGTGTATTATTAACCTTATCAATAATTTTTATATTAGTTCTAGTTTCGCCTTTTAATTTTAAAAAATCATTTTTAATATTTAAATCATCTAAATAATTTTTTATTTGAGTTCCGCTGCTCCCACCTAAAAAACCTAAAGCTAAGCTTTTATGTCTTAATTCCTTAATAACTTTAGATACATTAATACCTTTCCCTCCAGCATCAACTCTTGTAGACACAATTCTATTGACGTTTCCAATTTTAAAATCATCTATTTCAATAGTTTTGTCTAAAGCTGGGTTTAAAGTCACTGTTATTATCATTTTTTCACCACCATTTTATTTTGTTGTAATAATTTTCAAATCATTTTCTTCAAACTTTTCAAACAATTGATTATCTAATTGATTATCTGTGATTATTATGTCAACACTATCTAAGTCAACAATTTTAGAAAAAGAAACTTTTCCAAATTTAGTATGGTCGCATACTACTATAGTTTGCTTAGCAATTTTTATCATTTGTCGTTTTGTGTTAGCTTCAATAATATTTGGAGTAGTTAACCCATTAATAATACATAAACCATTAGTTCCAATAAAAGCTTTATCTACCCTAAAATTTTTAAGTGTATCATCTGCTACTGGTCCAACCATTGCTCTTGTTTCCCACCTTAATGAACCTCCAGTAATAACTACCTCAACATCTCGTTTTTTGGCAAGTTCATATGCTACATCCACTGAATTCGTCAAAACTGTTATGTTTTTAGCTGTTATATATTTAGCAATACAAAGAGTAGTAGTCCCTGCATCTATTGCTATTGTATCTCCATCTACTATTAATGATGCTGCAAGCTTTCCAACAGATTCTTTCTCATCATGAAGTTTGTCTATTTTTTCTGAAAAAGTAGGCTCAAACTTAGTATTGCTATTTAGTATTGCCCCACCATGTACTCTTCTAATCAGTTCATCCTCTTCCAATTCTTGAAGATCTCGCCTTATTGTTACTTCTGATACTTCATATTGCTGCGATAAATCGCAAACTTTTACTTTCCCAAACTTATTTAAACTATTTAATATTTTTGATTTTCTTTCTTCTGGAAACATATTTTTCATACTTCCTTTTATAGTATTTCAAATACTAATGTTCGTTTGTATTTGTTTTTTGTTTCGCTTTCTTTCGCTTATGTTCATTTTAATATAAAGTGATAACGTTGTCAACCTATAAATGCTATTTTTTATAATTTAAATCACATAATAATAAGTACATGAATGTCCTCAAAAAATAAATAAAACGAAACCATTTGGCCTCGCTCTTATTACATGAACATATATAATTTCTAACCTATTATTCCTTTTCTAATTCTTCCTTTAAAATTTCTGCAATCATTGGAATACATCTATTGCCCCTGCATCCACCTGTTCCTGCTCCTGTTACCTTTTGAACTTCTTCTACAGTTCTTGCACCATTATGTATAGCTTTTTTTATTGTAGATTTCGGCACTGCTTTACATAAACATATTTTTGTAAGTTTATCTAATATTTTACTGTCTATTTTCTTCTCCATAATTTTTTCTCCTTTTATACTATCTTTTATCTTTAAAAAAGTCAGTTAACAAATTGCCACACTCTTCATTGTATAACCAATTTATTTCTGTCCAGTGATTTAGTGCCTCATTTTGAATGATATTAATAACAGAACCACAAGCACCAATGCTTGGATCGAAAGCGCCAATATATAATCTTCTTATCCTAGACTGAAGTATTGCCCCTGCACACATAGGGCAAGGTTCAAGGGTTACATACATATCACAACCAGTTAATCTCCAACTGCCTATCACTTCGCAAGCTTTTTTTATAGCTAAAATTTCCGAATGAGCAGTAGCATCTTGCAAGGTCTCTCTTAAGTTAAAAGCCCTAGCAATTATTTTATTGTCCTTTACTATAACAGCACCTACAGGTACTTCATTTAATATTAATGATCTTTTAGCTTCCTTTAATGCTTCATCAATAAACTTTCTTTCCATGTAAACCCCTTTGTTATATATATAATTCTGTTTTAAAATTTTTATTGTTTACATTATACTTCTTAACTATTAGACTATCAATATATTTCCTGGTAAATAAAAAAATTAGTAAAGTAATACTTTACTAATTTGTGGTGCACACAAGAGGAGTCGAACCTCCGGCCTTCCCCTTAGGAGGGGGACGCTCTATCCAACTGAGCTATGGGTGCAAATTAATTTCTACTTAAACATAATATTACACTTTTATAAGTATGTCAACCTATAGCCTATTTGATTCATAAATTTTGAAAATAATAATCATATATCTTGCTATTTGTTTGTTATTAGAATTTAATTTCATGAAATAGTATATAATGTATTTATATATACTATTTATTGGAGGTGTTTTAATTGAATAACAACATAAAGAATTTTTTTCTAGCTGGACTGGGATCTGCCGCATATACCTTTGAAAAAGCTACAACTTTAATAGAAGATTTTGTGCAAAAGGGTAAACTAACCTTTGAAGAGGGTAAATATTTATCTGAAGAACTAAAAAGAACTGTAAAAGAAAAAAAAGAAGATGGTGCCTGTTTAACAAATGAGAATACCACTTTTACCAAAAATCAGAACCCTTTAACAAAACAAGATATGATTGTGCTTCTTAATGAGATGAACTTTGCAACTAAAGAAGATATTCAGAATATAAACAAAAGATTATTAGATTTAGAGATAACTAAGTCATAAATTCACAAATTGGAGTAAAACAAAAGCCCTACTACTTTTTCTAGGGCTTTTGTTTTTAAGTGAGATAAAAATGAAAATAAATTCAGTTAATAGATTTAGAGAAATTGTTAAGGTCCTTGGCTCTTATGGCTTTGGATATTTTGTAGACTTTAAATTTAACAAACAAAATAAACGCCCTGAAAATTTAAGGAAAGCGTTTGAAGATCTTGGCCCCACTTTTATAAAAATTGGACAAATACTTAGTACTAGACCAGATTTTTTGCCTTCACCTTATATAGTAGAACTTTCAAAACTCCAAGATAGTGTACTTCCAGTAAATATAGAAACCATAAAAAAGGTATTCTTTGATGAATTTTCAATATCTATAACTGAATGCTTTAAAACATTTTATGAAAAACCCTTGGCGTCAGCCTCTATTTCCCAAGTACATAGAGCTATATTAAAGGACGGTCGCGAGGTTGTTGTAAAAGTTCAAAGACCAGATATTGCAGAAAAGATGAAGTTGGATATTTCAATACTCTTGCGGTTAGTAAAATTTACAAAATCAAGGTTTGCAGATGCACTCATTGACCCTGAAGAAGCTCTGCGTGAAATACTCTTAACCACTGAACTTGAACTTGATTTTCACAATGAAGTTAAAAATATAAATAGCTTTAAAAATTTCAACAAGGATGTTGCATTTATATATGTACCGTACGTAGTTCAAGATTTGTCTAGTACTAAGGTAATTACTATGGAAAAAATTAATGGCTTTAAAGTAGATGATAAGAAAAAGCTTCTAACTTTTCATTATGATATTAATGATTTAGGTAAGAAATTAGCTTTGTCTTACTTAAAACAAGTTCTACAAGACGGTTTCTTTCATGGCGATCCACATCCTGGGAATATATTTATATGTGAAGGTAAAATTTGTTTTATTGATTTTGGAATAATGGGAAGCCTTTCAAATTCGTTAAAATTAACACTAAACGATATGATATCAGCGGTTGCTCTTAATGATATAAATAAAATGATTTCATCCCTTTTATCTATAGGAATAAAAAAGGGTTATGTAAATAGAAATAAATTATATGAAGATTTAGATTATCTCCTTTTAAATTACCTTTCAGTTTCTTTAAATAATATTCAAATTTCCGTTATGCTTTCTGAAATTTTTGATATAGCAAAGCAAAACAATATCCGTTTACCTCGTGATTTTACGCTTCTAATTAGAGCTCTTGTAATTTTGGAAGGAGTGATCGCGAGTATAGCCCCTGATATAAAAATAATAGATGTAGCAGTTCCTTACGTGAAAGCTAACAATAAATCTTCCCTGCTAGCTAATTTAGATTTTGATACCTTGCTTATTCGTTCATATTCATTCGTCAAAGACTCATTTAAGGTTCCTTCAAAGATTATAGAATTATCTGATAGTTTAATTAGTGGAAGAATTAAATTACAGTTAGAGCATAAAAATTTAAGCAATCCCATAGGAGAATTAAGCAAAGGTATAAACAGATTGGTTTTTGGTCTTATTATTTCTTCTATGATTATAGGTTCTTCTACAATTTTAAACTCTAACATAGGCCCTAAAATATACAGTATATCAATTATTGGTATAACTGGTTTTTTAACTGCAGCATTTATGGGTTTTTGGTTACTAATTTCTATAATAAAATCCGGAAAATTATAAATTAGAATATAAACTATAAAAATGAGGTAAATTTATGATTAAATATTACAATAGAAAACAAAACATATATGAAATTGAAAAGGTAGCTGGTGAAAAATATTTGAACTGGTCTTATTCATCTCCTTCTGGAAAAGGACTAGTTGAATTATTACTTAAGAAAAAGCTCTTTTCTAAATTATATGGTTATTATTGCGACACAAAAATGAGTTCTAGAAAAGTTAAAGATTTTATCAAGACTTTTGATATTGATATGTCTATTTATTCTAAGACTTATGATAAGTACTTATCTTTTAATGATTTTTTTATAAGAACATTAAATCCAAATGGGCGTCTAATTGATGAAAACAATAATATTGTAATCTCACCCTGTGACGGCAAAATTTCTGCATACAATAATATTAATTTATTTGATTTAGTTCAAATAAAAGGCTTTACATATTCACTTAAAGAACTACTACAAGATAATGAAGTGTACAATTTATATAATGGTGGTACTTGCTTAATTTTTAGATTATGCCCAACTGATTATCATAGGTTTCACTTTATAGATGATGGGGTATGCAGCGATACAACTAAAATCAAAGGTCATTATTATTCTGTAAACCCTATAGCCTTAAAAAGTATAAACAAATTATTTTGCCAAAATAAAAGAGAATGGAGTATATTTCACTCAGATAATTTTGGTGATGTTATTTATATGGAAGTTGGGGCTACTTGCGTTGGTTCAATTATTCAAAGTTATAGCCCAAATTCTAAAATTAAAAAAGGAACTGAAAAAGGGTACTTTAAATTTGGTGGCTCTACAGTAATTCTATTCTTTAAAAAAGATGCTATTAAAATTGATGAGGATTTACTGCATCAGACACAACTCGGCTTTGAAACTTCTGTATTTATGGGAGAAAAAATAGGACTGAAATAACCTTTCAGTCCTATTTTTTATTATGTAAATTATATTTTAATATAAGCCCATAAAACTATTGTTTTATAACAACAATAGTTCTATTATTATATATGGAATATATCCAATATAAATTATAAAAGAGGAGCAGAGGCAATGGATTCAGATGTCACTTTACAAACGAAAAAACAAAAGGAAAAAAGATTAAGATCAGCATTTGTTATAGTAGGAGTAATTGCACTTATAATGGTAATACAAGGAATCATTATGTATTCTACTGTATCAAAATACAAATCAAAAATTTATCCACAGGTTTGGGTAGAAGATGTATATTTAGGTGGAATGACAAAGAAAGAAGCAAAACGGGCTATTATTCAAAAACATAATGATATTATTAATAAAAATGCTATAATAATAAAACTTAATGAAAAAAAATATACTATTGATTTAACTAAACTTAATATGACTTCTAATTATACTGCCATCATTGATAAAGCTTATAGTATTGGCAGAGAAGGCAATATATTTCAAAATTATTTTGATATAACTTCCCCAGACGATAGAAAATTTCAGCTTAATCATACCTACAATTTCGGTGTTATAGATACATTTCTTAATGGTATGGTTAAAGCTAATAATATAAAAGCAACGGACGCAGCTATTATTAAAAATAATTCAGGCGAATTAATTGTAACTAAAGAAAAAGATGGACTTATCATTGATACTGTTAGTTTGAAACTGGCAATAAAAAGTAAAATTAATGATATTGAACTAGGAAATGATTTAGCAATTCAGACTAATTTAAAGAAAGTTGAACCTAGGATTAAAGAAAAAGATTTATTAGGTGTAAATACTAGAATATCTAGTGTTACAACTAACTTTGGTAGCTCAAGCGAAAACCGCTGCGAAAATATTAAAATAGCTTCCAGCGCTATAAATGGAAAGATACTTATGCCAGGTGATATTTTCAGTTTTAATGATGTAGTAGGTGAAAGATCTGCTGAAAGAGGATATAAAGTTTCAAAAGGAATTGTAAATGATAAAGTAGTAGATGATATAGGCGGTGGTGTGTGCCAAGTTTCAACAACACTTTATAATGCAATACTTAGAACTAGTATGCCTTCTTTAGAAAGGTACCACCATACATTGCCTTGTAGCTATATAGGCACAGGCCTAGACGCAACCGTTTCTTATGGACTTTTGGATTACAGGTTTAAAAATACGTATTCTTATCCTATATATATAGAATCTATAGTACAAAACAAAAATATAACATTTAATGTCTACTCAAATTCAATTCTTAGCAATAAAACATATGACATTATTAATCAAGTTATAGGAAACAATGTACAAGTATCTAGGGTTACTTATGAAAATAATAAACTATTCTCAAAAAATTTACTCTATACTGATAAAGTTACTTAGAAAGCAAGTACCTCCAATCATTGAGGTACTTGCTTTTTTATGGACATATAATTGATTAATTTACCATTCGACATTGTTGTTTTATTACAATATAATGGATTTAGGTTTTATATGATTCTTATACTATCGTTATATTATCCAATGGTTTGTTTAATATATATATAATTTTTTTATTTAAGGAGATGTTACTATGTCAGCTGTATTTTATTTTATATTCTGGTTTTTAGGTATGTTAATTGGCTCTATAGGATTAATTCAAATAGTTGTTGTATTCAAATTTACTCTTCCATTTACTGAAAAGATGAGTAAATTGGGTTTACTTAAAGATCAAAGCACTATTATTAAAAGAGCTATGATGACTTTAGGTTTCTGGAGTGTAATCATATTGGTATCAGTGACATCAATTTGTTTATTCGCAGCCCGTAGTTCTTTAATCGCATTTATGATTGGAGTTGGATTAAGCTTATTATTCGGTCATAACAGAACTGGTGAAAACGAGTCAAATATCCAAGACTACATGACATCTAATCAAAGGTTTATAAATTTAAATGAATTAAAAAATGTTGACGAACAAATTCGCAAATATGAATCTGAAGTATTATAATACCATCTCCAAGTACTAACTAATTATTATACTGACCTAACTCTTATTTTTCATATGTTAGTTATAAATTTAGTAACATATGATATTTTAGTGCATAGAATATACTACAAACGACAGAGTACATAACATATTGTAATAATGAAGTATCTTCATTATTACAATATGTTATTAAATAATCTACTAAAAGGAGTTATGATTATATGTATAGTAATATGTGTAGCAAACCATATAATAAACCGGATTTAGTTAAAAAACCTGAACCAGTTAAATATTGCCCAGAACCAGTAAAAATACTTCAAGTTCCTGTAATTAAAGGATTTGGAGAAAAAGAGGAATTAGTAGTAAGTAGATTAGTAATAGCACCACTAAATCCTCCTATTTTTCGTATTGTAGCTATTGATAAAGAAGTTACAATCACAGATTATAAACTAGCATCAGTTTGTGACAATAAAGATGGTAAAACATGGAAATCAAAAGTAATAATAGATGGCTTTATTGATAAAAATATACTTTACAAGACAATATCAGAGTTTACACCAGAAGCTGTAGGTGGACCTGTATTCCAGTTTACAACAAGAATAAATTTTGCAACTTTTGTTGAAGTAATATCGAAAGAACCAATCTATCTAACTGACCATGTTGAAATATTAAGTGCCTTTGTAGAAGGCGAAAAAGAAGAGTTATTAGATCCAAATCCTATTGCAATAGGCGCACCAGATTTTGCAGTAACCTATAATTCAATTCTTGAAAAAATGATTGTAAAAATCACTCTTAAAATTACAAGAACAGAACATGTTTCTGTAAAATAACATTCTTAAATTAATATGAAAATTTGTTTTAAAATATACAATAAATTAAAAGCAGGGATATTAATATTCCTGCTTTCCTCTTGTATTCTATAGTAATTTTAATATTTTATAATAATAATAAATACTAAATAACGTTTTATATAAAACTTCAAAAAAAATAACAAGTACCCCAACCATTGAGGTACTTGCATTTGTTATGGTGCGTCGGACAGGAGTCGAACCTGCGACCAACTGGTTTACCGACACAATAAATATACTTTGTTATAGCTTGTTATAATCGTTGGTATTGCTACATTATTAATTTTTACTTACACATATCCTCACTTTAAATGATGAAGTTTTTTACTCGTGTTGTGTTACGGTTGTGTTATTTTTTATTACCTTGAACCATAGTTATACCAATGCATTATCAATATTAATTTAATTTGAACTATTGTATGATTAGTATTGTTTTTACCTTTTTCATTAGCTGTCAATTCCAAAAGTATTATACCTTTTATATATTTTTTCACAAGCTTCATCATGAAATAAATCTGTAGTATTAATAATAGATATAGGAGATAACTCATCAATAAACTTTCTAACATTGTTTTCTATAGTGTCTTTTGGATTAAAAGTAGATTCGTCAGTTTCACTATCATTAACCTCTGCTATAAAATCTAAATTTATTCTTCTTATAGTTTGTTTTTCAAAACCACCTTTAGCTATCTCAACTTCTACTGATTCTAAATAAACAGCCTCTTTTGATTGTATCATTACAATTGAAACAATTTCTGGTTTCAAATATTCCTTATATTTCAACTTTAAATTACTATAAAAATCAACAGTACTATAAACTGAATCCATATGATTTATCTCCCTTTTTTATATATTTATTATTTTACAACTCTATCTCATTAAGTATATCTTTAAGCTTCTTTAACTCATCTATAGATAATGTAATTCCTTTACCCATCTTCTTATGTTCCAAATCCCAATCTCTAATGTCATACTTCGCATCTTTGTCATTCCAAGAAATTAGATTTAGTTCTTTTTTCCATCCCTTGGTTGATTCAGAAAGAACTCCCTTTGTTTCTTTAATTTCAAATTTTATATCCGCCATGTTATTCCCTCCTTTATTTCATTACCTCATTAAGCAAAGCATCATAGCTGTCTACAACATCATACTTCACAGTGCCACTACTGATCTTCCTAAAGTGCTCTCTTGCGCAGTGTATCTTGAGTTCTTCAACCTTACGAAGCTGCATAGAGGACAAATCTCCTTTGGTTTCAGCAACGAAATAAATGTGCTTAACTTTCCCTTCATGGAAAGCAATTGCCCAGTCAGGGTTGTATTTACCTACTGGAGTGTTTATGTAGAATCCACCTGGAAGCTTTACATAAACAGCTACTTCCTCCCATTTATCTAATTCTGTAGCAAATTTCTTTTCATTCTTCGAGTCATAGATAATGTGGTCATAAAGGTGCTTTTCTGCTTGCATTGCATTTACTCCAAGCCTTCCTTTAAATGTAGGCCCCGTAAAGATATCTGTAGAATATGCCTCTTCAAGCTTGTTATAGGTTATGTGTTCAATGATAACCGTTGCCTTCTGTTCATTAATAAGGTTTGAGGCTTTTATTATAAATTCTTCTGGGTTACGATGAAACTGCTCAAATGTAATCTTTTCAATTCTTTTTAAAATTCCACCAACCGCACTCCTAGTTAATCCCGTTTCAGCAACAACCTTTCCAATTAGGTCATACTTAACACTAGTGTTGATTGCAGAATCCACCTTACTGGTTCCTCCAGTTACTTTCGTGAATGCATCACCACTTTGTAGTGCTTCTTTGGACTTGATGGTTTTCATTTCTCCATGCTCTACCTTGAAGAATATCTGTGATACCCTAAGATCCTTATTCATTGCTCGAATAGATTTCTCTACCAATTCATTCGTATCAAAATCTACAACATATGCTGACTTTGAGTTGATCTTACTCCACAGTGCTTTAAACTCTTTCATCTGTAGCTTTGAATCATTCAACTTCAATTCAATATTATTACTTCTGGCATCTTCTGGCGCCATAGTCTGAGGGTTATAAACTGTGTCCAAAATATTGATGATATCTGCTTTGTATGGAGCAAACTCCTCTGCTACCAGCAACGTTCCACCTTTAATATCATCGTAGTATTTTTCTGTTAATGCATTGTCGTCATCAATATATCCATTTCTTATAAAACTATTGGTGAGCTTATTGGCAAGCTTATGATCAATAACCTGTTCGTTCAATCCATTTTCATCCACAATTACCTTGTTCTCAAATAGGTCAGCAGTTACTTCCTTAGGCCTATCTGCAACAACTTCTGCAATTTCTGATTGAAGCTGTTTTGCAAAGCTATCATAACTCTCATTGGCAATTACAGTAAGAACATTAACATTGTGAACATCGTTACCCAATACATTACTATCCATACGCTCGCCATTGTTGTTAACACAAAGACGAAGTCCACGCCCAACCTCCTGGCGTTTACGTAAATCTGACCCACTTCGTTTAAGAGTACATATCTGAAAAACATTAGGATTGTCCCAGCCCTCACGTAGAGCGGAGTGTGAGAATATAAACCTCACAGGCTCTTTCTGATCCAACAATCTTTCTTTGTCTTTCATAATAAGGTCATAAGCGCCCACATCATCAGATGTATTTTCCTTCTTATCACCAATTTTACTATTTGTAATTCGATTACTCTTCTTGTCTATAGAGAAGTACCCTGCATGTGTCTTATCAGCTTTGATCTTATTTAGATATTTTAAATAATCATCTTCACCGACTGCAGTTTGCCATTCAGCAAGTGCAGCATCATACTCTTCTTCAAAAACTTGTGCGTATTCGCCATTTACAGCTGTCCCAGAATCATCATACTGCCTGTATTTAGCTACTTCATCAATAAAGAATAGAGAAAGAACTTTAATGCCATTAAAAAACAGTTGGCGTTCTCGCTCTAGATGAGTCTTAATTGTTTCTCTAATCTGAATACGCCGAATATGCTCCTCATTAACAGATCCAATAACATCGCCAGCATAAATAACAACCCCATTTGTAAATTCAACCTTATTAGTTAGACCATTAATTCTAGATACGGTATAGCCTTTATATTCATCCAGCCCGCCAGACTGCTCATGTAAGTTATAACCTTCCCTTATAACTCTTGATGTCTTCCTTACACCATTGACTCTTTTAACCTCAAATTCTAATTTAGCAGTAGGAGAATGGTCACCAGACAAATTGATCTTTTCAAGGTATAAATAGCTCTCCGTAGCCGTGGTTCCGGTAACTGAAATTCCTTTAACAGCGATTTTTTTAACTAGTCGCTTATTGTATGCCTCTAATGCATCGAGACGATAGATTAGATTATATATTGAGTCCTTTTTATGCGTTGCCGAATAACGCAAGGTCATTAAAGGCTTGAAATCCTTCAACCTCTCCTTAGTCGCTGTGCCTTCAACAGATTGTGGCTCGTCAATAATTAGAATGGGGTTTGTTGCAGCAATCACATCAATTGGGCGACGAGAACGGAAGCTATCCAACTTCATATAAATACGTCTTGCATCTTTACCTCTAGCATTAAAAGCCTGTGAGTTAATGATCATAACATTTATTCCGCTATCATTGGCAAACTTATCAATCTTAGTTAAATCCTTTGAATTATAAACAAAGTACCTAATCTTCTTGTTATATTCTTCAGCAAAATGGTTGCAGGTTAAATCGAAGGATTTAAAGACACCCTCACGTATAGCAACTGAAGGTATTACCACAATGAACTTGCTCCATCCATAACGTTTGTTTAGTTCAAACATAGTTTTGATATAGGTGTAAGTTTTACCTACACCTGTCTCCATCTCAACAGTAAGATTATACTTCCCCTCTAGTTTTGTTGATGGATTAATTTGACACTGCCTTTGTATTCTGCGAAGGTTTACTTTTACAACATCATCAGATATGAGGACTTTTTTATTGTTAAACCCAGTGAACCTCGTATCACTAGTAATGCTTAATTGCTCAAATGCATTTGTTCTACCTTGGTCGATAATGTAAGTAGATGAGATATTAGGCTGCCCAGCAAAAACATCACATACCGCTGTAGCCGCATCTGCTTGGAACTTTTGATGTTTAAATTTTATCTTCAACTCTGACCACCTCCTATATTACCTTAACTCTATTTTTTACTTCCTCATCGTTGCATTTAAAAAACTGCTTAAATATTTCTAATAAATTAATTTTACCTTGACTTGTTGCAAAGCTACTATCTCTAAATACTACTCGAAGTGGTTGACGCTTTGCAATTTCCCGAACTACGTTTTCTGAAATTTTTTCTGCAAAGCAAGCAACAAGGGACCCGCTATCAACAGTATGAACTGAAACACCATCGATTTCTTCTGTCTTGTGACTTAATGATAAAGGCAATCCCCAATCAAGTAGCACACCATATAGTAAGTCTAAATCCGTACGATCCTCTTTGATATTAGACTCTAGCCCTTCAATCATTGATTGACTATATTCATTCGCGGCATAATATACATCTTTCATATTAGTGCTGTCGAGCTTCAAAACTCTAAAACCCAAATCACCAACATTGTCTTTGTCTTTGTTATCTTTTAATATTTTCTTCCCAGCACAATGGATACGCTTTCGTCCTATTTCACAAATATTTTTGTACCCTGCTTTATAAGCCTCGCTCTTTTCATTCGTTAGTTCTGGAAGTTGAACCATTATATATTTACGGTTTACTCCATCTTCTGCATTGAGTTGCATTACTGCATGTGCGGTTGTACCAGAACCTGAGAAGAAATCTAGAACTATATCTTCTTCCTGAAAATCAACCATTCTTATCAACTGTTCTAATAGATATTTAGGTTTTGGAAAGTCAAATATCTCTGAATTCGAAAACAATTCTTTAATATCATTTCGACCATTTTGATAATTAATCTCCTTTTCAATCCACATGGTTTTTACTTTAGTTGATTTTACCTCGCCCTCTTCAGTCTCCAGATAATCAATTCTAAATATATCCCATGCATTATCTTCGCCTTTTCTATTAATAGCCTTTCCTCTTAAAAAATGGATATCAGTTAAAAATTTTTGCTTACCCCATGTCCATCTACTTTCTTCTCCTGTAGGTCTTTTGGGAAGAACTTCAATACAAAAACTATTATCTTTTTCTAAACTAACACCACCATTTGACGGGTCCACATAAACTGGATAATACATATTAGGTCTATCTTCCCTTTTCCACGCACCCCCTCTTTGCCTTAACCCCAATAGTCTATATTTTTTACCTTTTTCATCAGTAAGTGAATATTCACTTATATTTTTTTCACTCTTTTTAAAACCTTTTAATGCTAATTCACCAATGTTCTTTCCGAACATACAAATGTATTCATGAACATTAGCTAAATATTTACTTGCCTGAGAACCTCTTGGATTACTTTGTATTGTAAATAAACCTACAAAATTATCCTCACCAAAAACCTCATTACAAAGTTTCCTTAGGTTGACTACTTCGTTATCATCTATGCTAATAAATATAACTCCATCTTCAGTTAGTAGGTTTTGTGCTAATTTTAATCGTGAATATAACATGCTACACCAATCGCTATGGAACCGTGGATTAGCGGAATTATTTTGTCTAAACTGAATGTTACCTTCTTCATCACGATACTCTATCTGCCCTTCATACTCATCATTGTCAATTTTGAAATTGTCAGGATATATAAAAGAATCCTGACCAGTATTATAAGGTGGATCGATATATATCATTTTAATACTATTTAAATAACTTTCCTGCAAAAGCTTTAAGACATCGATGTTATCACCTTCAATGTATAGATTACCCGTTTTTTCCCACTCTTTGCTATCTTCCATACATGGGCGCAATGTTTTACGTATAGGTGTGTTCCCTTCCACCATCGCGGATTTCTTACCAACCCAAGTGAAATCATAACATTCCTCGCCGTCTACCACATCATTAGAAAGTTCCTGCTTCAGCAATTCGAAATTGACCCCTTTTTTAAAGGCACCATCCTCATCTCTCATCTCCGTAATAACATTTGGGAATATAGCTTCTAATCTTTCAATATTTTTTTGTACCATATCAGTGCTCTCCATTTTTAACTTCTCCATTTTTTACCTCCGCCTATTTAATTTCATCTTCAAGTTTTGCTTTAACTTTCCTTAGTTCATTCATCAGTCTTACTTGCCTGTTATACTGTCTTTCGTTCTTTACTTTAGTTTCTAGCTTCTTAATATAACGCTGTAGCTTTTCTAGTTCTTTTGCATTTATAACCGCTTCTTTTATATCGGAACTATTCCATAACTGCAACTTACCATCAGCAACTTGCATCATAAAGCTCTCATAAATATTATCCAGATTCAATCCTTCAATTTCCAACGACAAATCATCAAACTTTAGCCAGTCTGACTTATAATAGCTATCTACCTTGAATTTACCTTCGCGGCTCTTGTTCACCTCTTTGAAGCTAATCCAGATCTGCCCCAGATCCTTATATTTTAATACAAACACAATGTGATAGGAAATCTCACGGTCAATCGCCTCAATGATATTCTTGCTAATACTTTGCTCCTTTAAGGCAATCTCAAAGACTTCAATTTCTGTCACATTTTCACCAGAACTAACATTAAGAGTTTCAGGTGATAGTTTGTTCTTCCAATAAATAGAGTCAATCTCCTTCACAAACTGTTGCTCTAGGCCGCTAGATACACTTAGTTTCTCATAGAATTTTTGCTTAGGTATTCTCTTGTTAAACGCGGTGCTTCTAGGAAAGTCTAACATCTACTTCACCACCACAAAACATATTAGTTCAAAATCGCTTAAGCCACTTATGTTAGTTCTAAGTGCCGTTGTTCCTCCTGATTTAAACAGGCTATCAATATCACTATCCTCATTAACATTGATGATAGACGCAACTGTTTCTTGCAGAAGGTCGGAATACTTAATCATATTCGCACCGTCATTAGTGCTTTCGTTAAACTGACGACAAAGCTCCGTAATAGGTTCCGTTTTACCCCTACAGATGAGTCTTAAAATATCCAATGTTTTCTTTGGCTTAAGATGATCAGACACAACCTCACCATCATCTGAAATATAGACCATATAAAACGGATGGAGCCTATTTTGATTCTCTGCATTTACACCATTATTAATGTTCTTGAGAACATAAATTACGCCTGGTGGAACTTCTTCTCCATCCGAAGATACAATGGCGTGCATTCCAAATGGAGTCTTATCTAAATCAGGGTTGTCCTTGATATATCCAATCAAATCCATACGAAATTCATTAAGTCCTAAATCCATAATAGATACACCACTCGACATTTCTTCTATATCCACTACTTCATTTTGAAGCCTCTCAAGCTGTTGCTTACGGTACTCTAAGTCACCCTTATCATCATCTATAGGATTATCGTCACCAGTAGATGTCATAACTGTAATCTTCATTCGTGTTTCTACCCTTGCTCTTAACTTAATATAGTCATCTAGATCCAAATCTGGCCAGAAATTCACCAGTTGGATCACATCATTTTTACTTCCAATACGGTCTATTCTACCAAACCTTTGTATGATTCGAACTGGGTTCCAGTGTATATCATAGTTGATTAGAAAGTCGCAATCCTGAAGATTCTGACCCTCTGATATACAATCTGTGGCAATCAGCATATTAAGCTCTACCTTCTCATTTGGCATAATTAAATGCTTTTCCTTTGATATAGGGGAGAAGCACGTAAGTATTGTATTAAGGTCGGTATGAAGCTTTGGCACTGTGGTTTTACTACCATTACCACCTATAACCATTGCGGTGTTCAGTCCATATTTTTCTTTAAGCATTTTACTTATATGGTCATATAGGTACTCAACTGTATCTGCAAAAGCTGAAAACACAATTATTTTCTTGTTGTTTTCATTTATAGGATTTGCCAACTTTTCTTCAATGGTCTCCATCAATATGTTTAGTTTCTTATCCTGCTTCGGCGTAATAAAGTCAATTCCAAGAAGCAGTTCTAGAAGAACATGGCGGTCTTGCCTTAAGTCATCTAGCCAAGTCTTATAATCCATATCCAATAAATCTATTTTAACCTTTTTACCAACTGAAAATAAATCTGTATTCTGATCATCCATATCAAAATCACGCTCACTGAGATCTCGTAATTCAATAATCTTGTCAGGGTCATAGCTTTCTATCTCTTCAATGGTTTGCTCCATCAATTTTAATATACGATTAACTGTAAGTCTAAAAGCATAGACAGAGCTTTCCAATCGCTTCAGTAGATTAATTCTCATTAAAGCCATAATGCCTTGCTCACGGTCTGACTGCTTAAACCTTGTGTGTCCCATATCAGTACCATACCGTGCTTCGTACTTTTCAATTTTACTTGCCAAAATATAGTCCGAAGGTTTATATATCCCAAGGTTTAATGAAGATAAGTGGGCATAGATATCGTTGTAGTTAATTGCATTCTGGAGCGTAGTCAATCCGCAACGAATAGATATAGGTTTCTTCCTCTCTGGGAATGATCCTATATCTGTGGTATCATAGTACCGTTCAATATGCTTTCTTGAACGGGCTATAGTAACACTATCTAGAAGTTCAAAGAAGTCGAAATCAAGCATTTTAAGAAGATTATCTGTCGTTCTCTCTGAAATGTGTAATTCACTCCATGCATTAAACGATGTTTGAGCTCGTCTGAATATAACTTCAATACTATTCTTTGTGTTCAGTTTATCATTGATCAGACTCTCATCGCCTTCATAAGCTAATGCCAATTGATTTTTCAAATCATTAAAGCGATTATTTACAGGGGTAGCAGATAGCATAAGTACCTTTGTCTTCACGCCCTTTCTGATTACTTCATTCAAAAGTCTAAGGTAGCGATTTTCCTTTTCTCCTTCATCTCCTGAGGTCTTACCACCATTTCTAAAGTTGTGTGATTCATCTATCACCACTAAGTCATAATTTCCCCAGTTGATTCGATCCAATGGAATACCGTTTGAATAGCCTCTAGTTCTAGATAAATCTGTATGATATAATACATCGTATCGTAGCCTGTCCCCTACAATGGGGTTGTTAAGAAGATTCAATTTAAACGTATTCCAGTTATCCATAAGCTTTTTAGGACATAACACTAAAACCGATTTGTTTCGATTCTCATAATATTTAATGACCCCAAGTGCCGTATAAGTTTTGCCAAGCCCTACACTATCTGCTAGAATACAACCATTGAACTTCTCAAGCTTATTTATAATTGCTAGGGCAGCATCCTTTTGGAAATTATAAAGCTTCTTCCATATGGCGCTTTCTTTGAATCCTGTTGCTTCATCCGGAAGTACATCCTCCGATATATCCTCTAAGAACTCATTAAAGATATTATAAAGGGTAGTGAAGTACATAAACTCTGGAGGATTCTCCCTATAAACTGTGGTTATATTTTCAATAACTTCATCCGTAACGTCCTGAAGCTTTTCCTTATCGCTCCACACCTCATTAAAAAGTTTGAAGTACTCACCACTGAAAGGTGCATCAAACCTGTTGACCATATTATAGATGTTGTTGCCCTTCTCACATCCAATGTCAACTGTTGTAAATCCATTGATAGGCATATATGTAAATCGTGCATCATCATTTTGGACATTGATAAATCCACCCATGTTTTCTTGTGTAATATTTGTCTTGAAAGTTGCCTTTTTACGCACCCAATCAGCACATTCTTTTGCAATTGACTTCTGTGTCAACTCATTACGTAGTTTGACCTCAAACTCTGTACCATACAGACTTTTTTCTCGGTTAAGTTGAGGAATGTAGAATTCCCTTTTTTCTTTCTTTGCTTTCTCCGTAGTAAAGGATGGTAGCGTAAAAATAAACCTTAGTTCATCAATGTTTTTGAGCTGAGCCTTGAGCTCTTGGTATGCATATATTGAAAAATAAGATGCCGCTATAGCAACCTTACTATTCTTCTTCATCACATCAGCTAGGTCATCTTTTAATAAATCCCTTACATTATCTATTATTTTCATTTCTTACTCCCCCCACCCCACTAATCACGCAAATTTCATATTGACATCAATTAGTTATGCTAACTTTCTTTCCCCATTAATTAATAAAATTATAACATATAAAAAATAACTGCACTAGTCACCAACCTAATACAATCATTACCATAATCGCCATTAATCTATAACAAATCAATATCAAATTTTTTAGTGTCTCTTACTATACTCTCGATACACTCTATGCATATAATTAAGCATGTCTTCTAATCCCGAAAAACTAAATATAATTTCCTCAGTACCAGACTATATGTATTCATGCCTATTCTTTCGTTTCATGCCCCACCCCATCTGACAATAGAATTAGGTAGGGAAAGTGCTTATTAAGATAGACAACCTAAAACCGTTAGATTAGAAATTGCCTAAAATATAAAATATCTCAGGTATTATTACTGAGGTTATTCTTAACTCCCATAAATCTTCAATTAATCAATTATTCCTCTACACTTTTTCTTAAGTTTTCTCTATATCAAAAGTATCCTTAATATCCATCATAGTTTTACCTTCTTTTTCACATACTCCCATATCCTTTATGTGTATTTTCTAAACTAATTTTGACAAACTTATTACGCCATAAGTACTTATCCAAACTCAGTATTTAAAACCTTTGATGATATTATGTTATCATAATTAGCCTCATATTTTTAATAAATGTAGCTGATCTTTAAATCCCTAAGTTTTACTTCTTATAATATTATGAGCCTAATTCAATGTTCCAAGGTCCTTGTGAGGAGAGAGTTAGGCCGGTAGAAGATAGTTTACTCCATTCTTACTAGAAATGGAATAAGCTTTTTCTTATATGCTTTTTTTAAAAAATATTGTGACTAGGGATGGATAGAAGTGAGTATTATCCAATAATTGTGAATGAATTACTTAAAGAGTCAAGTGCTTTAAAAAATGCTATAAACAAGGCACTTAAAGAATTTAGAAAGAAATATGAAATAGAAGTTAAAGAAAAGGAAACGAGAGATATATTTTATTTAAAGGTTCCAGAAAGCAATTCAAGTTTTACAGAGGATTTTGAAAAAATTGAGGGAATTTCAAAGAATGTTTATAAAGAGTTTTACAATAGAAAGAAATATTTAGGTAAAATAAACGAAGAAAAATTCATTTCGCATATAGAATCACAAACTGATGTTATCTGGTGGCATAAACAATCGGAGAGTGGAAGAAGTGTTTTTGCCATTGAATATTATGACACACAAGAAAAGATAAATAGATTGTTTTATCCGGATTTTATAATTAAAACTGCAAATAAACTGTTTATACTTGATACAAAAAGTGGAATTACTGCAAAATCCCAACAAACAGCTGATAAAAATAATGCATTGCAGAAATGGATAGAAAATAACCGTTCTAAATATAACTTTGAAATTATTGGAGGAATAGTAAGAGAAAGTTATCCGAACTGGTTAATTAACTATAAAAAGAACTATGTTTATGAAAACAGTTCCGATTGGGAAATGATAGAATTTTGAAGTAACCAATGAATTATTTAATATTTTGACAAGCGGTAATTAAAATACAATAGCGGCGGTATGCCTTTATTATTACAGTCGCTAGTTAATAAGAATTATATAAAATATAGAGAATGGATAGCAATTTATTTGTTCTCTATTTTTATTGGAAAAGGTTGAAATCAGATGCAAACAGTGTGGTAAATCTTATAAAGTGGACTTAGATAATAAAATATTTACAAAAAATATAAAAAAGTAGCGACTTGACACCCTAATAATTACTAGACCCCCACCCCCTTATTTACGACCTACCCTTTGTTGTATCATCTTTTTTATCCTGTATACCTTGCCTGTGCTATGAATTTATTAATAAAAAACTTTGAATGTCTTATCTATTCATCCATCTAATGCTATTACATCATATACTGCACCTATCTCTAGCAAACTACTTGCATATAAGCTACTGTTAATGTATAGCCTACTGATATTACCTTGCAATAGATCAACATACCTAAACTGTTATAAACTCTATAGAAATAGGCATAAAAAAAGAGCAAGGGTTTAGTCCTGCTCGAATTGTTTAATTAGCTTATAGAAAGTAGTCTTTTTAATTCCCATTAGCTCCATAGCTTTAACGCCAGTTATTTTTTCATCTTTCCATTGGCTATATACTTCTTTAAAGTTCTTAGGATACTCTGTGTTAGGTCGTCCTAAGTGTTTACCCTGTGCTTTAGCAATTGCTATACCTTCTGCTTGTCGTTGTTTGATATTATCTCGCTCTTGCTCTGCTACAAATGATAGAACCTCTAACACTAAGTTTGAGACAAAGTTCCCTATTAAGTCTTTATACTGTGTAGTATCTAACATTGGCATATCTATTACTTTAATATCAGCTCCAATTGTTTGATTTATCTCTTGCCATTCCTTGCGTATTTCCTTACTATTTCTACCGAACCTATCAATGCTTTTGATGTATAGTAAGTCACCATTCCTTAGAGTTGATTTTAAAAGTTGGTATTGAGGTCTATCAAAGTTTTTACCACTAACCTTATCAATAAATATATCTCTTTCGTTAAGTCCAAGTTCCTGTAGCTCCTTCAATTGTCTGCTTATATTTTGGTCTATACTGCTTACCCTAACATATCCAAATATCTTTTTCATTGAGTACCTCTCCCCTTCATCTTTAGTATTTATGTTATTTTAATAATACTTTAATGTGTTCGGAAAGGCTACTTGCACTTTATGGAAGTTCGTAAACTATAAACATAACCTTTATGTATATAAATAATAGGCTCTAGGCTAATAAACACTTTCGTTCGATAAGGTATACATTAACGGTCTCAATTTTATTTTTCCCATCAACCTTGTCATACTATAAATCCATCTGTATTGCTCCTAGAAGTTACGAATAATTAAATTTTTTGCACTAATAACAATTACATAAATGAATATAGCTAACATTAATAATTCTAATAGGTTAAATTTTCTTTTCTTTTTCTTTAGTCTTTTATTCATTTCACCCTCCTTTATAAGTTTATTTTAGTTTTAACAGAATGAGCTCTCGTTGTATAAGGTATACATAAACGGTCTGCATATTTCTATCAGTAACCTTTTTTCACTTATTTAATCCTTTCAAACCAATCACTATCCCCGAAATTAATAATATCCAAAACATTATATTTGATAGAGTTAAAGTAAAGTTTATTTTTTAAGTTTGACATTTTTTATTAACTTAATATTTTTAGGTAAAAATAAATAAAATAAAGTTAGTAATAGAAGAAAAAAATATTTATCGCTCATATGATACCTTCCTTTTATTAAACTTATTTCTCATTTCAATATTATATTAAATACGGTTCTAATTACTTTAATTTTAACAGTATAAATACCTATGAACCTTTGGCTATATCACATCTATACAAGGTATTATAAAATTTAGCTGAAATCTAACATTAACTTAACTATATTATAATTGGTTGCTTTCAATATCTGTTACTCCTGTTTTATAATTAAATCTTTAAGCCTTTCCTTACCAGTTATTTTTCCCAATATCCTTGACCTACTATAATTCCATCTGTATATCTTGATATTTCTTTTCCATTTTCTATAGTAGTATAAATAACATCATGTGCGTTTGCATCAAGCCATCTTTGAAGTGATAATGGAACATTATTTGCAATAGCTATTTTTCTTGCTTTCCTTTTCTGTATTGCTAATTTACTACTCATTTTATATCTCCTCAGTAATCTCTTTAAGTGTAAATTTAATTTCATGTTTTTTCTCTTCATATATTATTGTCATTGTATCAAAACTAAAGGCTGTGTTTAAGAATAGTGTTGATATTATAACATTCTTAAAGGAAACCCCCTGTGTCCTGTGAAGTTCCCTTAGTTCATTAAATTATTAATATTCTATATTACTGATTTTTCCTTTTATCTATATCTTTTTCAATCAATAATGAAGTTGCAATTAATATAAAAATTCCTATAAAACTGATATTTGAAATGTTCTTATGAGAAGTAAATGCACTTATAATATCAATATTAAATAAATAGCTAATAAGACGATACACAAAATAAGTGCATAATACAATTATAATCATACGTTTCTTATCATTAAAATTATTTGAAATGTTTTTTCTACCTTCTTTAAGTGTTTTAGGATACTTTCTAAAGTTAAGCAATAAAACTGTTGTCATTATTATATATAAAATAGTTAGTACTTCGCTTTTAAACATCATATAATCCAAATTTTTTCCCTCCAAGTTTTTGTTTTATTTTACTGAACAATATATTACTACTATGACGTTCATAATAAAATAATTATACAGTGATTTCTCCTTTATAATCCACTGGAAATAGTAGGGGGTAAGGATTTCTTAATATAAAGTCATCTTAATTTACTTTTCAACATCTTTATTAAACATAGCCAAACTAAAAAGTAAATGCTTTTGTTTGCATACGTTCTTATTAAAGACGTAATTAAGGAATATTGTTCATTGCCTCTAAAATATTAAGAATTTAAAGGTTAGCCATAGAACTCCCATGGTGAGGCTTAAGAAAATTCCCATAATTCACAATAAAAGTAATCTTTTTAATTTTCTTTCATCATACTTCGTAATAAGTTCATCATCTGGTGCTTTTTCAAATTCCCTTCGTGTTTTCTTCCATTTTATAAACGAAATAATTAATATAATAATCCCTAACAATGCCACTATAAAGGTAATCGTTTTAAGTAAACTAATCATAAATTAATCCTTTCTGACTAAATATTTGAATATACAACTTAATTCACAACTTTTTACGACTGCGAAGTAACTTACGAGTAACCGCTACCACTATATATATAAGGAATTCTCCTTACTATAAATTTTTATTACCCTCATGGTTTTCCTAGTGGTTCATTTAATTAATCTGTAGTAGAATATTTTTATATATTTTCAGTGTATTATAAATGTTTATAAAAGCATATGTGTAATTTATGGAAGTATTAGAAGGTTATCCTATTCCAATAAAAAAAGAAGCCTTTCAGCTTCTAATTGTTAATATTATGATAAACGTGATAGCCCCTATAAATATTACTTTGGTTATGAAATAGCTTTTGGTACTGCATGAACTCAGAGTTTAACTATAACTATCAATTTCCTTCTGCAATTCTTCGTCAGTTAAATTTTTAATATAATCATACTCATTGTGGTTGGTATTTGTGGATTCTATTTTTTCTGTAAATAATTTAAGATGTTTACCAAGCAACTCATATGCTTTTATCCTGTCACTCTCACGTTTTCCATTGTCTGCAATTGCTTTTATACCATCTATAACATATTTTGCAGTTATCCCAGTGTTTAGAGCACGTTCTTCAAGTTTCTCATCGATAATCATTCTTATTTGAGGTTTTTTTAGGTTTTCTGCCCCTGTTGCATAAGCTGCTTTCTTTTTATATCCTGCCCTTATTGCACTAGCTGTTGCATTATTATCTATCATATATTCATTCGTAAAAGCTTCTTGCTTTGCTGTTAGCTTCATTTATTCTCACCCCCTTCTATCATCTATATTTAAGCCATTTTTAACCTTCATATTAAGCCATTTAGCATATAGAGGTATATCTTTATCATTCATATACTTACCCTTGCTTAAACTGTTGTACCACAGGACTTAATACGGTTTAGTTTTGATTTCGTGTAACCTCTCGCCAATCTTTTATCGTAACATCATAAATATTAATCTTCATAATATCACCCCCTAACCCTTTAAATATTCTCTTAGATAGTAATAGAACGTATTGTATATAAAATTACCTGAACACTCATTTTCCATATAATTTATATTAAGATTAAATCTTGTTTCATAGGTCTTTAATGTTGCTATATATGACTTTGGTTCATATTGGGTATTGTATTTGTGATTGAGAATATCTTTATACGATGCATTTTCAATTAAAAGATAGATTTTAGATTTATAGCCTCGTATTAATTCATTTTCAAATTCTATCCTCTTACGTGTGAGATTGTTGGATAGTTCCTCTAGGCTAGCTTTACGCTCAATAACAATGCTATTTTTAAATGTTTTATCACAAATGATTCCTAGTTCTTTGTTATTTGGTATCATAAAGCTATAATCTCCATAATCAAGTTTTTGTGGCTTGTAGCTTATGCCCTGTTTATCCAAATAATCAGTTATATGTTTATTTTGCTGTTCCCTTGTATCAATTAAGATCACCATACTTTTTAATAATATTTCAAGTTCTGATTTAGTGTAGCAATAATTTATAACCATGTTCACCCTCCTTTTAATTTTATTTATTATTGTTCATTGTGTAAGTATAGAGAAAATGCCTTCACGCCTTCACCTTCTAACAACCTTAGTATTATCAACGCTTCTATCAATGAAAGGATTTTTTTATGTCTTCACGCTATTAAATAGTGTCTTCACGCCTCAACCCTTGGTATTACTACGTTGTGAAGATGTGAAGGATGTGAAGGATATTTTCCTGTACTCTCACAAACTGATGGAATATTCTATGCTTTTTTAATTACTATATTATTTCCTACTTTCGTATGTTGAATTTCAAACGTTATCCCTACATCTAGTAGATTCGATTTTATATTGTTTAATCTTCTTGTTAATGCACTAGCTGACTTGGGAAAATAATTTGAACGACTGTCTATTCTTTCTGTAAATGCTATATCTTCAATTTTCCCTAATAACGCAGATGCTTTTCCTGTCCACGTTTCATTTTTTTCCATTAGAATAACAATTGCTGTTGCTATTGGGTTTGAAGCTATCGCCTCTTTATTTTGCTTTTCAATATTTGATGTGTATTGTTTTATGAATTCCTCTCCACTTTCACCCATGCCCTCAGCTATCGCATAACCCCACCGTGTGAAATCTGCAAGCCTATTGAGTTTGTTTAGTTTAACTGTAGGATATAACTTTATGGCATTAACTAATGTATCAAATATGCCACCTAATATATAAGGGCTTGCCTCTTCAAATTCTCTCCATATTGCCGATTCTTCACGTCTATTTTCTGATATTATCCTTTTTAATTCAAATAATATTGACCTATCCAACAAATCTTCCTTACTAGCAACTACATTAATTCCATTAAGACCAATACATCTTCTGAATGAATAAATCTTATCTTCATCATCTGTATACAAAACCCTCTTGCTCATTCCTTCGCCTGTGCAAGCCCTACATAGTGCATCACTTATCCAATTTGGCATAGTGGTTATATTGTCATATCCTATAAACCAATGATGTGATAGTTGTTGTATCAATTCGCTTTGATCTTTAGGAAATGTCATTACCTCAATAATACTTGGATCTATTATTTTTTTTAATATTTTAAATGTGGTAGACTTAGCGGCTCCCTTTTCTCCAAAAATAACAGGAATAGGATGTGCCCATCCAGGAATAAAGCAAGATACTAAATATACCATAAATAATAAATCACTACCTTTAAGATTTATAAAACTTAGTATCTTTCTAACATCTCCTCCACTTTGTGGTATTGTTTGCGGTGATTGATGCTTATATCTTTTAAATAGTACTGGTGGCTTTTCTACAAGTTCCCAACCATCACTATTAACCTTTATTACGGACCATTCGTTATTACTGAGGTCATACCATATAGAATTATCAATCTCAGCAATCCTATTGTATAACTGGTGCTTATCTCCATTAAATACAGCTTGCCCCTCTATAGTTGAAAGTGCTGACCTTATCGCCTCATTACCTGGCGCTTTACTGTACTTATCCCAATACTTTTTACTAAGGTATCTTTTAAAATCTTTACTTCCAATACTCCATATTTCATTATGATTATTTACACAAATTGTTGCATAAGGATCGTTGCTTTCATCATGGAATAGCTTTAAATCAGATGCAAGTTCAACTAATAAATCAGCTTGGGACCTTTTTTGTTCCTTTTCATCATGGGGACTATCTTTAATTACTAGATTATTTATATTAATTAAAGAAGATATGAAGTCCTTTATACTAGCCTCTAGCCCTTCTCTATCACTTGTTAAAAACTCGTTAATGTCATTAAATTGTGTTATAATATAAGTGTGGAATTGAAGCTCTAATGCCTTTAATCCCTTTGTAATATTACTGTTCATCTCATACCCAGCGGTATCTGCGTTACCAGCTGTGATAAAGACTTTATTTTTTAAGAGGTCTTTATTTTTTTTAGTCTTCTTTAAAAATATATTTACATTGCTCGTTGAATTTAATGAAATTGCATTGTAGCCCAGTTCCTCCAAACTTAAAGCATCCGCCCAACTCTCAACTACAAATATATATTTTTCAGTTAATTGTGGATGATATAGATATCTAATGTTGAATAGTGCTGCTGCATATCCTTTTAAATTATGAGTTTTATTGACTTTAGATTTTACCCACTCAGGAATTTCATGATTATCATTTTTTCTTACTAGGATATAATTACATATATCATTTTCAGAAAAACAGGGGATAAAATATTGGTATGCAGTATTTAAATCATTTGCCTTCTCTTCCAATACACCTGGATAATTATTAATAATGAAATTTAGCCCTTCAGGATGATACCCAAGCTTGTATTTATCAATTGTGGAGGTAAATCCTCTATTCTTAAAGTAATCAGTACTAGTTATGTTCTCATGTAGTACATCTGCAATTTTCGTAAAGTCATAGACCTCTTTATCTATCCGCTTAATAGAAATGTCCTTCTTAATTGGTTTGTACTCATCATCTGTATTGATATTACATATTTTACATACTTTTTTTAGTTGATCCTTAAAATCTGTAATCCCTTCCATAATTTCAACAACCTTAAATACATCTCCACATAAGCCACAATGGCAAGCACATACCCAACCACTTTTAAAACATATGGATAAATCTCCTTTTGCATCCTTGTGCCTTGATGTTATGCAATCGCTGTTTCTTCTTTCTTTGATATTAGCTCCATAATATTTTAATACTGTTTCTATTACACCTCTATCATTTTTTAAAATATCTTTATCAATCACCAGTAACCCCCCTTTCAAAGTCCAATTCCTCTTCATAGTCACCAGTTAGATATTCAATTTCATTTCTAATCCTTTCAGGTTGCGTCAAAATACATGTGTAATTTAATCTGTAGTCATAGCTTATATTTGGGAACCAGTTATTTTGTAGGCACTCTTTTAACGAAGGCGTTCCGTTCTCTAACAAATATTCTTTAAAATCTATCATTAAACACCTTTATAAATTCACTTTTCTTAACTGTCCATAAACAATGTTGTCTGTACCTTTTTTTATATTATTAATAGCCGCTAGTTTAAAGTGTTCCTCTAATAATTCTGTATCAAATATAATTCTGTTTCCAGCATTTACAAAAGGCAATGAACCATTTCTTGAACCTTGGTATAAATAATGTTTTGTTATGGCAAAATCACCCTTTGATTTAAAATAGTCCGCTGTAGCTTGTAATCCTAATTTCATTTATTAGCCCTCCTAACTTTCTTTAATAAAAAATGCAAATACCACCAATTAAGGCAATATCGACATTCTAGATGTTCTTTTTGATTTTTAATTTTAATTTTATATTTTGTACAGCAACAAATCCAGTAGGGTCCTCTTTATAGGTCTTATCCCCTCTTAAACGTTCCCTTTCAATTGTTAATACTTTTCTCTCTCTTTTTTCTCGCTTATTCAATAAGACACTCCTCCCTTTATAATTTCAGTCAGTTAAGACCACTTGACATTTTGATGTTGCCCAACATTTTAACTTTATTTAGTTAATTTCAAATAGTTCATCAAATGGTTTGTTGTACAAATTACAAATTGCCTTCGCCGTCTTTGGTTTAACTCCAAGTTTTCCATTTTCTATAAGACAGTATGATGCAGGATTTAAATTAACTTTTTTAGATGCTTCATTTTGGCTATAACCTTCTAAAATTCTTGTTCTTTTCATGATTTTGATTTTAGATTTTATCATTAAGTCATCTCCTTATCAACTTATTGTATATATTGATTAATGTACAATCCGTTATATATAGTATTATATTAAAATTTTAATATTTAATTTCCCAAAATTTATAAATATTTATCAACTTATTGTTGATTTTTTAAAATGCTTATGTTAATCTTTACTTATATTAATTTAAGGAGTTGTTAAGTATGCCTCGAATCAGTGAACCAAAAACAATTTTAGGAATTAGATTAACACAAGCAAGAAAAGATAAAAAACTTCTACAAAAAGATGCAGCAGAACATTTTAAAATATCCCCTCAAGTTATGGCAAATTATGAAAAGGGGAATAGAGAACCAAGTATAATTACATTAAATGAACTCGCCCAGTATTATGGTGTAACTGTTGATTATTTAACTGGAAATAGTGATTATGCGTGTTTTGAGGTCGAAGCATTATCTCACACCCTTCCTTTTAGTAAAACAGTTATAAAAAGTATATTAGCCGTTAATGAAACACTTAAAGGTTATTTGGAAGAGATAATAGTTAATGATAATTTTCTAAATTTACTAGATGCGTTAAAAAAATATAAATATGGTTTTGAAAATGGTTTTAGATATAATGGCGTAAGTGATGAAGAACAGAAGAAAGTCGAAGAAATTTATAAACGACTTAATATAGATTTATTACAAGTAACTTGCAGAAAATTAGTTGATAATGCTTTAGCAGATATAATAAATGAAATTGATAATATTGATAAAAGGAGGAGTAACAATGTCAATAGAAAAAAGAAGTGAGAACACTTACAGGCTAACTGTATCAATGGGTTACACAAAAGAAGGTAAAAAGATTAGAAAACAGAAAACTATTGATTTATCTAATTTTTCACCTAAAAAGCAATCACAGGAGGCACAAAAGCAATATGTGTTATTTGAAGATGCGGTAAAAAAAGGACAATACATTGACAATGAAAAGATAACCTTTGAAGATTTTACAGAATTGTGGCTTAAGGATTATGCTATACCCAATTTACAGCCTAAGACATTACATGAGTATAATAAACTATTACAACGAATTATTGTAGCAATTGGTCATATAAAATTATGTCAGTTACAGCCTATACATTTAACAGCATTTTATAATAATCTTAGAGAGGATGGCATCAGAAAAGATAAGAAAGCTGGTGGATTATCTCCTAAAACAATAACTCATTATCATAGGCTTATATCAACTATATTAGAAACTGGGGTTCAATGGAATCTACTAGCAAATAATCCAGCATCAAGGGTAAAACCTCCTAAGCTTGAAAAACATGAAGCTAGACATTTCAATATAGAACAAACTGAATACATCCTAGAGCTACTAGAGAGTGAGCCCCTTAAATATCGTACAATGATAGTATTAGCGTTATATGGAGGCATGAGGCAAGGAGAATTAACCGCCTTAACCTGGAGTGATGTTGACCTTAAGACTTTTACTATAAGAATTGATAAATCATTACAGCATTTACCTGGTAGAAAAACTTTCACAAAAAGCACTAAAACTGAAACAATGAGAATTATCTCTGTCCCAGCTTCAGTAATAGAACTATTGAAAAAATATAAACTTTGGCAATCCGAAGAAAAACTAAATCTAGGCGACTTATGGCATAAAGAAGAATCTTTTATATTTACCGCATATGATGGAAAAGCTATTTTCCCAAGTACAATTAGCAAATGGTTTTTAAAGTTCCTTAGAAAGCATAATGAATTAATAATCAATGATGATAAAATCTCAGATAAAGAAAAATATTTACTTCCCGAAGTTAATTTTCATGGATTGAGGCACACACATGCAACAATATTAATACATCAAAATACAGATATAGCAACGGTATCAAAGAGATTAGGACACGCAAAAATAAGCACAACCACAGATATTTACACTCACTCATTACAGAAAGCTGATAAAACTGCATCTGATAACCTAGACAATCTATTTAATAAAAAGAATAAACAAAATCAAGAGCAAGGATATTAAATGTCTTTGCTTTTTTTCATACAAACTCATTTATGATAACTCCTTTAAGAGATATGGAAATGACCTATTTTTATGAACATAGTCCCCAAACAGTCCCCAATTAAGGTATAATCAATAATTAGTCAAAAAATAACAAGTACCCCAAACCATTGAGATACTTGCATTTGTTATGGTGCGTCGGACAGGAGTCGAACCTGCGACCAACTGGTTCGTAGCCAGCTACTCTATCCAACTGAGCTACCAACGCATAAACATCATTACTATACTAGCATATTATGTACTAATAGTAAAGATTAATTTGGATATTTTATGATATCAAATTTCGTTTAAGATAAATGTTTTATCCTTAATAATATTCCCTATTTACCCTTAATTCAATTTAATAAGTTAATTATTTGTAAAATAAAGAAACACCTAACTATTGTTAGATGTTCTTGGTGGAGAAAGAGGGATTTGAACCCTCGCACCAGTTTCCCAGTCTATACCCTTAGCAGGGGCACCTCTTTAGCCACTTGAGTATTTCT
>Ga0209123_1000708_pt1 | contig 39097 bp, 57 predicted proteins | sample BarGraIncu00431A_FD_184500 | JGI IMG/M metagenome (GOLD analysis project Ga0209123, IMG submission 184500) | Arctic peat soil microbial communities from Barrow, Alaska, USA - Barrow Graham LP Incubations 004-31A (SPAdes) (version 2) | ecosystem: Environmental > Terrestrial > Soil > Wetlands >...
ACACGAACTGTCCGGTTCGGTTATTCCCAAAACAGTTACAAATTTAATCGAAAAAACGTTTAACCTTGGGAGTGTTTTTATTGTAAATATCATCAAAAATAATAAGTCTCTCGGTGATTTCACATTAATCTATTCAAAAGGAGAAACTATACGAAACAGTGAACTTGTTGAACTTTTTGCCAATCAGATAGGATTATTCATTGAGCGTAAAAAAACAGAGGTAGAATTAAACGAAAAAATGGGTGAGTTGATACATTTTCATCGGCTGACTGTTGGGCGCGAACTGACCATGATTGAATTAAAGAAGGAAGTGAATGAATTGCACCAAAGAATAGGTGAAGATAAAAAATATAAAATTGTCGAATAAAGTGATGACTCGCTGATGAAGGGGTAATTAATTCGTGAATATCCAGGATTCCTAATACCGGTGTTATCAGAGTGCATAAAATAACTTAAGAACCAACATATGAAAGATAACAATAAAACTATTCCCGAAATGTTTTATAGATTGCAAGGTCTTGATATTTCGAAATTTGATGAAACCTTCTTGAAAAAATCGATAAAAAAAAGAATCACAGAAACTAATTGTGACTCGGAAGAAGCCTATTGTGCTTTGTTGGGGGAGCAAAATAACAGCGAAGTGGAGCATTTTTTAGCTTCCCTCTTTATTAGCTACAGTGAATTTTTCCGCGATCCGCTTACATTTGCAGTGTTGGAACGCATCCTATTGCCATCCATTGTATTGAAAAAAGCAAATGCCCATAGAAAAGAGATTAGAATCTGGTCGGCTGCCTGTGCCTCGGGGCAGGAAACATATAGTTTAGCAATGTTACTGAAAGAATTTAGAAATGTAGATGGAGAGGAAATTAATTTCCGTATTTTTGCGACAGATTACTCTGTAGAACAGGTAAATGAGGCACAAAGAGGACAATATTCTGTTCAGGCATTAAATAATCTGAGTCAAAAGTGGGTAAATAAATGGTTTACAAAAGAAGGAAATAGCTATATTGTAAAAGATGAATTGAAAGAAAATATTGATTTTTCAACTTTCGATTTATTCAATGAGGAACACAATAGTCCGCCTACAAGTATTTTTGGTGATTTCGATTTGGTGGTGTGTGCTAATTTGTTGTTTTATTATAAACCGGAATATCGTAAAAAAATACTCAAAAAAGTTACACATAACATGGCAAATGGAGCTTATCTGATAACCGGTGAAGCAGAACGAAATATTCTTTTACAGCATTCTTTTGAGGAAGTATTTCCACAGTCGGCTATCTTTCGGGAAAATAAGGTTGAGCCGTTATATTTTCACTAAGTAATTAATAATTCATAATTCAGTATTAAATACAGACATATTACCTTACATTTACAAAAAAATTCAATACGACATTATTTTTATCTTATCACTTGAGTTGCTAATAATTTCCAAAATTTCAAACGTAATCGTTTATAATACCAAAGTGCAAATTTAGTTATTACATTTGGAATTATAATTACACCTTTGGAATTTTGAGCCATTGGTTTCATTTTTGTTTAACAAGATATTGTTGTACGTTTGTGTATCATGGGGTATAATACCCTAAAATCAAGCATCTCCCCAGATAAGTCCGAATGTGTTAAAAAAATGACAGCCCCGTAATAGACTGTCATTTTTTTTTAGGCTTATGCCTTCTTAAATAGCATAATATCCGTGTATCCTGCATTGTGATTCATCCTTGCAGCCACTTCCTTTTTTGTTGCACCTTTAAAAGGGTTCTCACCGCCCAGGTTCTTTTCAATCCAGTCAGTCAACTCAATGATACTGCTTTTATTTGAAGTAAAATAGAAGTAACTTGTACCCTTCAATACCGACAGCACATCCAAGTAATTAGCCAACTTCCAATAATTACTATAAGTTGAAACATCGGTACTCAGGTACGGCGGATCAACTAAGAACACCACGCCGGTGATATGCTTCCAACGCTCAAACAGTTCCCGGTAATCCATTCTCACTACCTGTACGCCCTGAAGGTAATCAGGACATTGTTCATACGCATTAATACGGACACAATTATACATAGTTTGCTTAGCCATATCTGCATAATTCATACAATACTTCATGCTGAATAGCAGACTGGATGAGATAGTGATGTAGTCAACGTACCCGGTTACCTTTTCTTCTTTAGCTATGGCCTTCAGGATGCGTTCTTTGCCCTCTATACTGATTACTTTGTCAGCTGGTTCATTCTGTAGAATAACGCGAAACTGAGCCAACAGTGCGTTGGTACGCTCGATATTGGCCAGTCTCAAGTGATAATCGTCATAATCGTTATAGATAACATCAGCATCCGGGTACATTTGTTTTACCGTGTGAGCTAGCAATCCGCTACCGCCAAACAAATCTACGAACATGGGTACACTTTTAAAACTGTTTAAAGCGAGTTTAAACTCATTGAGAAAGCGACGTTTCTGACCCTGAAAAGGTAACGGAGCTTGAATGTAATTTTTTGTTTTCATTATTTTTGTTGTTAGTAAATATATAATTTATATCTTTGCAGAACCACTCACGTACACATACAACGATGCGACTTGACATCCAAAGGCTTTAGCCCCCGGTATGCGTCAAGTCGCATCATTGTGTTAGTATGTGAGTGGTTTTGCTTACTAACTGCCGGGGGCTTTTTAACCCGCCCCCGCTAGGTTTTACATTATTTGATACCACATTACGGCATCATTTGCTTTTTCGATACTTACTCCGAATCCAAAGAGTTTTGATTTAAAATAATTCTTTGGAGGTATTACCCCTTTTTCAATCGAAATTACAGCATCAAACAACTTAAAATGTATCTGTTTATTTGCACTTGGCGGAATTACTCCTTTATCAATTGAAATACCGATATTATATAATGTATGCATAATTAATAATCATAAGGTAAATCGAAGTGAGCATTTATTTCTCTTCTTAAAAATCTCAATGTTGGAATAGTTGCCGTGAAATAAGTCGATTTAGGAGCAGTCAAACCGGCATTGGCAAGCGTATAGAATTCCTGATCTGCATTGCTTACAGCATATCCATCATAGAGCGATATTTTATCACTGCATCCCGGGAAGTCAGTTACGAAGTTGGCAATTGCCAAATCACTAAATAAAACGGGCTGTCCAACTGTCTTGCCGTATCGAGTTGCACCTGCGGCAGTATAATACAGAAGTTTACATTCGCCCATTAAAGGGGCTGAAAACTTAGGAAATGCGGATGGTGTATTGGCATCATCGTAAGGCAGTATTTCAATGGATTCAAGAACATCTGCACTCACTTTTTTGACATACGTACCAGAACCTGCATTTAATAAACTAAAGGTTGTTACTCCAGCCAAGCAAATAAAAGTGAACTCCGGTAAATACTGAACCGCATTATAAAGTATGGCTTTTGTTGCATCGTTTGAAGTATCATTGAATATTTTATACAAAACCCCAGTCGTCAAAGCATCTCCAGGTTGCAAAACTGTAGCATTGATTAAGTTTTGTTTTTTACCAAGGTAAGTTCCATAAGGACTACCATCCAGACTCATCGCATTTAAACCTTTAAAAATAGAACCTAATGGAATTTCAACACAAGAAGCATCCCTAAACCTATTCCATAATTGAGCGGATGAGGTGGTGAAAACTAAATATCCACTTGAATTTACAGTTATCAAATCACCTGCATTGACTGTATCAGCTCCATTTGAATCGACATCAATTATAGAAGATCCTGAATTAATGATTCCATTTACGGAAGGTCGAAAAGCACCTACAAATCCCCCTAAATCACTAGCCCAAAGTGACTCGTTTTGCACGTCTGGATTCAAGGTAAAATCTAATACATCGCCATAGCGTTTACAAGTAATTCCATTACTGTGAGCTACTTTGAAAGTATAACTAGTCCTATTAAAGGTTATTAATGTGCTTGAATTAATTGTTACCGAAGTATACGTAAATACCTCATATCCATCTCCAGCAGTATTTAGAACAAAAATATCACCTGTACTGGCAAATTTACTTGAATCAGTTACAGATAGCTGAATACTTGTTTTTGCCTGATTGGCTGTTATTGCAGATGTCAATGTCCCTGTCAATGTTTCTGCATATTCATTAAAAACAGAAATATGATTTCCACCAGTTCTTGTTTCATTAATTATCATACATGTTTCATTGCCGAAAGAGTCTTTAGGTATCAAAGCATCTGCATTTATTTGAGACATTCCGGCATTAATTAAAGCTGTCCTTAACAATCCGATATTTGCCTTACTATCATTTGTCCAAATAGGTTGAATTACTGGAATAGAATTATATTTAAAAAAACAACTCGCGGGAAAAATAAAATTCTTTATATTGCAATTGACTGTTGGATTTGCATTCAAATTATTGAAAACTATGCTATTCTTGTTTGGTGCTGGGCGTGAAAAATTAATCAAATTCAAATCAAAGAATGTATTATTTGAAAATACATCGTTATTATCCGAACCATTACAAAATAGAGCTTTTTTAAAAAGACAATATTTGAAATTTCCAATCCAATTTATCAGATTTGCAGACTCATTCGATATGACTCTAGCTGCAAAAACTACATTTCTATTAAAGTATCCATAATCCATAGTAAAATTACCCGTAATTATACCACTGTTGACGCCTATTATAGTGCTGAAATTTGATGTAACAATCATTTGGTTTATATCATCACCAATCCAATTTTTAGTTGAATTTATAGCCTCATTAATCACTCCTCTGAAAAGTATATATGACATTCCGCTTTTTAAATTCGCTTTTGTGGCACTTCGATAAGGTTTTTCCCTAGTACCATCACCTGTTGAATCATCACCCAAATAAGTATGAATAAAGGCAGTATTTGCGTTTGTCAGTGCAGTGGTACTTTCCGAACCATCTGCATTGATTAAATATCTAGTTTTGAATAAATTTGCTGCCATCTTAATTTCGTGTTATCGTTAATTCAAAATCTTTGCATCCCCAATCTGATTTGCCGTCTAACTTATACAACCAAATAGTTTTAACCGAAACCCCTTCATACTTCATTGTGAATGAAAATGGACGATCATATTCGTCTAATGAATCAGGTATCGTTTTATCGGTAATTTGAGAATTAATATTACTATAGTACCAATCCTGAAATTCTTTGCTTTGTTCGGACAAAAGTTTTGTTTCGTCAAACTCTATATTTTCTGCGATATTCATAATTAGAATATTATTAAAGCATCAGCGCTATCATTTCCTGCTGATACGGTTAAGTAATTAATTATTAGCTCTACATTTGCAGGAATGGTTACACCTACAAGCGTTATATGGTTATAATCAGTCGCGCCGATCTTTGCAGATAAACCGGAACAATCAGAACTGAGTCTAACGGCTGAAATAATTCTATCATAAGCATATGCCGGTAGTTTTCGAGGTAAAGCCATCCCATTTGCACCTATTTGATAAATGGCCATTGTAACGGGGGCGTTTGTGCCGTTGGTTCCCGGTGCACCTTGAAGTGATGCCAACCATTCAGCTTCAGTACCAATAAAGCCATCCAATAGAGCAAGTTCATAAGCAGACTTACCATCAATACCATCATCGTAATCAGTCCCTTTTTGCGGAGTATATCCAGAAGTTCCATGAAGAGAAGTCAACCATTCTGATTCAGTACCAACAAACCCACCCAATACAGCAAGTTCATAAGCAGACTTCCCATTATCTCCATCAAAATAGTCAGTACCTTTTATGGGGGTATAACCATCTACGCCTTGTGCCTTAATTCCTGAATCTACAGCTTCAAAATACCAATTACCATTAACTCCAATATGCGGGGTTACTCCATCAATTCCTTCAGCTTTTATTCCTGTGTCAACTGAACCAATAAACCAATTTTTATTTTCACCAATATGGGGAGTTACTGCATTTTCACCATCAGCACCCGGCAAACCGGCAGCCATCCCTGTATCAAACGTAGAACCATCGGACAACGTAATGATCAAATGCCCGGCTTCATTGATAACAGACGAACTAATACGTTTATCTAACAGCGTTTGATAGCCTTCCACATTGGCAGCCGGTATTGTATCTTGTTTGTGCCAAAAAGAGTCCAACCAAGCTGCAAATTGCAGTTCGGTAGGTTTTAGCCCTTTGGCAAACCAAAGTCTTAATTGTGCACGCGTTACCATGTTATACTACTTTAATGATAAATGCCAATACGTAATAAGGAGGGCGATTTTCGTGTGCCTGACCACCACCACTATTCCCAGTTGTATAATTAGCGTTATTAATATCGTTGTCATGCCCACCACTGGCTCTAGTTGCACCGGCATCCATATCGTTAGTTGATAATGGTAAATTGTATGCGTGGTTATGGCTTGGTATTTCAGTTATACCCAATGTTACCGTTGGTTTACCTCCTGCATTACCAACAGCACCATAATTTTGAGTTGTGTCTGTAACATTTTGCGGTATATTAACCTTGGTTGAGTCATATCCGACTATAAATCGACCACGTAAATCCGGGACAACTCCTCCATAACTGACATTATTTGAACCATCACACAATGCATATCCGGTAGGAATTGAAACTATTGTACCGCTCCACATGATAATACCGCCTTTCGGCATCATCAGGTTACTCAATGCTTCCAGTTCTATTTTTGTTGCACTTTCGGCAGCTAACTCGAGGTTCGATTTTACCCGGGTAAATGTATTCCAAACAAAAGTATCTACACCACCCACGTTGCTTCCAAATTCAACTGTACGGGTTACATATACATCGTTGTAAGTATCATAACCGGCTATAACATCTTCTTTTGTCTCAACGATATGTACGTTGTCTGTCAATGATCCAACACCGGGTACAAACGGCAATAATTCACCATTTATAACCACCCAACCGGCAGACCAGTTATCACTCGTTGTATTGACACATCCGCTCAAGATATAATTACCCGAACCGCCCAACATAGCCAATTGATAGGATTGTTGAGAAATTAGCTTCAGAAATTCCAACGCCTGAGTCGATAGAGGAAAGTTTTTCTTATCGTTTGTAAAATTAATAGTATTCATAAATGGCTTTTTTTGATAATAACTTATAAGTATTTACGATAGAACGAATTCTATTTATATTGTCATCGCCGGAAAGGCTCGAAGGTATTCGTACAATGAAATTGGCATAGTCACCGATAGCTTGTACCGAATAGATAAGCAATGATGAATCATCCGGAATCATTAACTGAGTGTATAGGTCTGATTCATCTTTAGCCCACAACCATTGTCCTATCGGTTCATAATCTACAAGTATAAAGTCTTTATTTCGGGCCGGAAAAGCATCGTTCAGCACCTTCCTTAAATAGCACACCTGACCGTTGTGATTGAGCTTATACAGGTTACTTTCACGAACGGCAAAAAAACGATCTTGCAAATCACTTATTGACGGCATAAATGATTGTATTAATGAAGTATTTACAAGTCCACGTAAAAAAGTAGGCAGTAATAAAACTGCCAGCCTTCGAAAATCAATCGCTAACAGTTTCATAAGCAATATAATTGATTATTAAATCAGTATCTTCATGTATGGTAAACCGACCAGAATCGGGTACTACATAAGCATCAACAGGCACGAACGAAAGTCCATTATCAGAACTGGTTGATACGCTAACCAATTCGGCCATAACTACGCCATCTATCACCTGCAAGGCATCAATCAACGCATTATTTCGATACTCACCATTAAACGGTAAGGATGAGATAAAAGCGATAATTGCTTCTCGAACCGGAAAACTACCGGTAATACTCGAACCGTCTGAGTTCAGCACCATTGGGTTATAATATATCGTTAAGTTTGCTTTGAAGTATTCAGCTGGCCGGTTGATTATTTCGAGCCGAACCCCGGCATCTTTCACCTCTTTGAAATAAGCTATTAAACCTGATTCCTGATCAGTTGATAATTGCGCCTGACCGGAACCGGCAACCTTAAGATAAACAACACCGCCTTTTTCAACTGCAGCTGCATATTTCACAACCAACGCATCAGATATCTGCGAAGCCGTTAAAGTAGTAGTATCGTAAGCGTCTGTGTCATCAACTAACTCATAACCGTACATAAAAGCCTTAGCCTTGTTGATATACCACTTTTTGCTGTGAGGTTTTAATTCGGTAATCAAAGTATCAATTTCGGCTTTGTCAGCATCAAATATCTTTTCCAAAAAGCAGATAGCAACGGCCACAATGTAATACTGGATACTTTCCCACGATACCTTTGAGAAAGTCTCATCAAACGAATCACCAACCGTGAAACCATACTTAGTGGCCAACGTGGCGTTAGCCATAAATTCAGTGGTCATTGTTGCTTTAATATCTGTAATAGTTCGTGCCATAATTCGTGTAATTCGTTTTTAATTCGTGTAATTAGCTAACTATAAACTCAGTTTCAATTGCCCAGTATTCAATACCACCGATACCGGATTCTGTTTGTGAATAAGTAGCCGGCTTAATTCCTTTGTTCTTGTAATAGTCTGCAATCTGTTTGTTTACCACACTTGCAACCGTTAGGTTTAATCCCGGTACCACGTCATCCGTTATCCCGATCGAGTTCATTAATGCCAAATCAAAAGCAGCTTCCACGCTACCGGCACTTTGCAAAGCGATATCGAAAAGTGTTTGCCCGGATAAAGCCTTCAGGGAGTTATTTTGAGCTTGAGATAAACTGGTAATGTCAACCGGTGAACCTGATCCGGTAATGATTTGAGCCTCGAGTGTAGCCGGTGTTATTTGTTTTACAAGGTAGTAAGCTGCAACTTGTTTGTTTAAAATATCAGTTGGAGTGAGTTCCACGCCTGGTACTATGTCATCTGTTATCCCGATCGAGTTCATTAATGCCAAATCAAAAGTAGCGTCTACACTCCCGGCACTTTGCAAAGCAATATCAAAAAGTGTTTGCCCGGATAAAGCCTTCAGGAAGTTATTTTGTGCTTGAGATAAACTGGCAATGTCAACCGGTGAACCTGACCCTGTAATGATTTGCGCCTCGAGTGTAGCCGGTATTATTTGTTTTGCAAGGTAATAAGCTGCAACTTGTTTGTTTAAAATGTCGGTTGGAGTGAGTTCCACGCCTGTTACTATGTCATCCGTTATCCCGATCGAGTTCAATAATGCCAAATTAAAAGCAGCCTCCACGCTACCGGAACTTTGCAAAGCAATATCGAATAAACTTTGATTATCCTTAGCTTTCATATCCACCTTCAATTACAAGTTTACCATTGGTATTAAATCCACATGACTTAACCATTTGACCATCTTCGCGAAGATTAGCGCGAATTTCGCGAAGTAAGTCCGAAGGGTTATCATCATCAATGAAAGAAGATATTCCAACGCCCAGGGTTGGAGATTCTTTTATTTCGCCTTTTTCAGCTAATAGGATGGTTCGTTGGTTTTGTTGAGTAACATTACCTACAACAAGTCCGGATGTAATCATATCGTTTAAATCGCGAACCGGCGAAATAACCAATTCAAAATTATCATCCAACAATATGCCTTTTCCTTTTCCCATTAGTGTTTAATTTTTGTATTCTCTATTTCTGAATAATCACCCAATTGTTTGTCTGTTATTGCTATTTTTAAAGCTGCCTGTAATGCACTGGGTGAAGCGTTACCGGGCTCAGGTATTGGAGCTCCTGAAAGAACCGTTATAATTGCCTGAAGCAACTCATTATTTTTGTTTAGTTCCTGGACTAACTTTGGAGTTATGGTCAACCCTCCATTTTCACCGCCATCAATCACAATACTTTCAACCTCAGAAAACATCTCAACAAAAAGTTCATCACTGTCACCAATTCTACTAACAATAACCGTAGAACCCGAAGCCGGTGTAATAACTATTCCCTTCTTTGCATCTTCGCCAGTTCCAATGGCAGCGCGTTTACGAACTTCGGGATAAAGTGTTCCGGACAAATCTTTTACGTCTATGTAATCCTTGTCCGGGTAATTATTTTCGACAGATGCCAGGAATGTTTTTTCATTGCCTCCACCAAGCATCCGAATACCTTTCAATATCTTTTCTTCAGGTGTCATAATTTCACTGTAAATTCAACCGTTCTACGTCCACCGCCTTTATCAGCTTTCACTGTCGTTTTGGTTATGTAATAAGTTCCATCGCGTTCTGAGTACTTTGGATCACTTAACTTACCTTTCATGCCCGGTTCAGTAAATGGTTGTAAAAAGGTTGTTATTTTGCCTTCATAGCCTGAATACTTGTACTTCTTTATTTCTTCAGTAGCCAGCTTTTTAAGTTCGGTAACGCTCGAAACATTATAGAAAAACAGCGTTCGTTGACTACCTTCTTTGTCACCCACTTCAGCTTCAACCTTGGTATTGTCAGGCTTTATCCAAACGGCCTTTATTTTTAGGTTTACATCATCAGCATTTCGGTATTTCAGATCATCTGAATTGATAGTATTGTAACCCAACTTATATTTTACAGTTCCCCGATCGAGCACGTAAGCTAAACCTGCATAAAGCGTTTTACCCATAAAAAATACAGTCATTCCGTACTTTTCTTTCACCATTTGCAAAGCTTCCAGACTTGTCATATTTGCCGGAATAATGAACTTAGTAAAATTCACATCCGGAACATGATCACTTAACACTATATCGGTACCTGCAATTAGGTACTGAAGTACGCTTTTCATGTTTGTCGACTTCCATGTTTTGGTTTCGCACGACCTTCGCAATTGATATTCGTAACCTTCGCATTCTATTTCGAGTGGTGATTTATAGTTCAACCGGTAAATGAAACCTTCAAACTCCAGTCTTAAATCATTATCATATCCCAGCCATACACTTATTTTATCACCACGGGTAAACTGTGAGGCTGTTTGAACACTTTCACCTACCTGTTTATCTTTGTACTCTAATCGGGCTGATGTTGGTATTTGCAACTTACAGGATTGATTGATTTTAAACATATCGCGTTCAATGTTTACCGAATGAAAAGCATCAAATGAAAGCTTTTTTCCACTTTCCCTGTTTATCTCAATATGTCCCTTCAGCTTGACGTACATTACTCAATAATTAATTTGAATTCAATATCACTGGTTATATCCATTTCAAAGGCTTGTACGTTTTTCATTCCCTTTATTTCAGGCAGTTTAAACGATCGTATAACCACCCGTTCATTATCCTGAAATAAAAGCGATGTACGTGCATTTTCAATTTCTAATGATTCTCCTGATTTATATAACTCCTTCAGGTCTAAAACCTGCTGATCGGGATAATCACTATCAGGTGAAACAATAATACCTTTCACATTTATATCCCAATCGTTCATTGATATTTCTTCTTTTACAGAACCCTGTTGATTGACAAGTGGCGTTTCAACGATCGTTTTTTTATTTACAATTGATGCAACTGTATTCTGAAGTAAGAACTTTGTTCCATCGGATTTAATTAGCCATATTGGCAAAAATATTTCATTGCCATTATTATTCAATCCATAGAAAGGCGAACCTTTGATATTATATACACGCCTTTCGGCAGGAAGATCAAAACTATAATCTTCTGAATCCGAAGTTTTACCAAACAACTTCTTTTCAACCTTATTCTGAAGCGCAAATAAAAATGGAAATGCAGCATAACCCCAAACACTTTTGAAGATGTTTTGCAGATCAAATTCATTAAATTGATAGTCCTTATTATTCATGAGCTAATCTATTTGCACTATTCAATACTTGAGACATAACCTCCATTACCATAGATTTCATTTCTTCAGCACCTTCTTTCAAATTTGTAGTGTGTATGGTAAATTGTCCAATCATCTCTTTGTTTAAGTTTACATAGATATTTGTTGGTTTGCTTCCACCACCGGCAATACTTTTGATTTTATCATCGGTATTTAAACTACCATTTCCACCCCCGCCGGCTAACCCGCCAACCATTGAACTGGCATCAACTCCACTCTTTTTATCGGCCTGACTTTTGGCAAAACTGGTAATACCTTTTTTGTATCCTTTTGACCATGTTTCACCAATCTTAGAACCATTATCGATGGCAGCTTTGACAACTCCACCACCTGCAAAACTATTGACATAACCTTTAGCAACCTGTGAAGCACCTTCTTTAACACTCCCCCAGTCACGCGAAAAAATGCCATTTATAATCTTTCCTAGCCCTACAAACATGTCAACCAGTCCATTTACTGTATTCATTACGGCATCCTTCAGAAAATTGACGAATAATTTAAATGTATCCCAAAGGCCTGTAACAACCCCACGAAAACCAGCAAATTTATTCCAAGCTACAACTATTATCGCAATCAAAGCAGCTATACCAATTACAATTAACCCAACCGGGTTAAGCATCATTGTTCCGTTCAAAATAGCCTGGGCAATTGTCCAAAGTTGAATACCCCATGTTATCAGTTTAAAAGCTGCAAATGCTCCTAAAGCGACTCCTGTAAGTTGTAATAACATATCAGCATTAAGACTAATCCAGTCTACCAATGGCATCAGGAAATTCATCAGTTCATTGGCATAAGGCAAAAGTTTTAATCCTATTTCCGCGCCGGTTTGTTTTAATGTTCCAACCAGTGTCGAAAATTTGCCCGAAGCCGTTTGGCTCATCTTATCCATCATTCCAAAGAACAGTCCACCCTTGCTTGTAGCATGTTGAAAAGCAGCTTCAACCATTTCGGCTGATATTTTACCCCCTTCCATTTCTTTTCGAAGTGTGGCCATGCTTTTACCGGACATTTTGGTTAGTTCCTGAAGTGGATTAAACCCGGAACTCACCATTTGAAGTAAATCCTGTCCTTGCATCTTACCGGCACTCGAAATTTGAGCATACGCCAATGTCAAAGAATTCATTTTATTGGTATCTCCCATACCAACGTCACCAAGCATTTTCAGAATTGGCAATATCTTTTCTGCTGAGGTTCCAAATGAAAGCAATAATTTTGCCTGGTCAATCAGTGGTTTATTTTCGTAAGGTGTTTCATTGGCGAATTTATTCAGACCGGCCAACATGATTCGTGCTTTATCAGCACTACCTAAAAGTACATCGAAACTGATTTTGGATTGTTCCAGATCAGCTCCCATTTTCACAATGGATTTTATACCTTCAAAAAGAACTACAGCAGAAACGACATTTCGTATTCCGGATGCTAAATCATTTGTCTGGGTGTTTGAATCCCTAACTTTTTCAATATAATTTGACCAAGATCTTGAAACCCTGTTGACGCTTTTTTCAGCTTGAACCATGGTTATTTCAGTGGTTTTATTCAAACCATCTATACCACGGGATGCGTTTTCAGCTGCTTTAGAAGCGTTTCGTAAAACGCCACTTAGCAGGTCACGCGCCCGTAATATGTATTCAACACCTGGTCCCATTATTTATTTGCTTCAGCTTCTTTTCTACGGATATAATCTAGGTGAGCAACCTTCATTGCCCATTGTTCGTCGGTAAGGAGCGAGACGTCATAGCCCAGGTAATATTCTAATTGGGTCGACATTAAGCCGACCCAATCATTCTCACCCCACTGTTCAGCCTCGCTTAAAAGTTTTTTAGTTCTGTCTCCTTGAATTCAATCAGTTCACCTGCTTTAATACAGGCATTAAACCAAAGCACTTCATCCTTTTTAATTTCTTCAGAACCACCAAGCCAGCAGTTAGTCAATACGGCTTCACCTGTTTTTGCAAGCTTACCCATATTCATTTCAATGTCGCTGGTATCATTGTCGTTTTTCGACATTTTAAATGACATTTGACTCAATGCATAACTGGTAGTATTCCGGTCAATTTTACGTACATAAGCAATATGGCCATCTACAATAACACCATGTACTTTGCCGTATTTGGCTTTCCATTGTTCAATTTGTTCAGGCGTAACTTCGCCCACAAGGGTTGTTTCTTTTTTCATGATCAATAGGGTGATGTTGTGTTATACTTTATTTTTTTTGTGAAAAGAGGCGTAGTAATTTCCATATGTTTTGCACCTTGTTCCATGGCTTTTTCAATTTCCGTAAACTGACAGCCTTCGCAAATATCAGTCACGATCTTCGCACCTATACTGTTTTTAGGAATAAAGCTATGCACAATTGTAAACGGTGGAATTGAAAATGGATCACCTCCACCTGCCGAAATAATAGCTTCCAATTCGTTCTGAAGCATTTTGGCTTCACTCGAATATTTCTTATTTCCATAACCTACATCAACCGGTTCATCACCTTCACCATATATAGGCTCGATTTCCCGTTCTGATTTGTATTTAAATCCGGTTATTCCGGTTACAAACCGACCGCCCATATAACAGCGGTATTCATTCCAACTAAAAGCCATAATTGTTATTTATTAATCCCAACTAAGGGATGATTAATATTATTCGTTTACAAAACTCAAAACCACTTCGATCGGATTCAAATAACCCTTAGGAGTGATATTCAAATAGATTTTTTGAGCAGCCCCGGAAAGAATGTCAACCGTAGTATCAATTTGAGCGGTGAACTTGGATATTTCACCTTGCATCGCACTATTTACCTTCGTTTCAATTTTTTGTTTCAGGTAAGCGGCTATAGCAGCATTCAATGTACCATCTACATTTACATCCACATCATCGTCAAGTTCTTCCACATAGGTGTTATATGCTATTTTCAAAGCTTTGTCGATAGTACGAATACGAGCGATTGTATTCAGGTCATCCGTTGCTGAAGTGGCTGTAAAGTCACCATTAAAGAAGTATCCGGATTTATTTGGAAACTGACGGAATATGATATACCGTTTGTCGTTTATCGTTCCCAAATCTTCGCGACCTTTTACAATTTCACCATCGCTTAAATAAGCATTATTGATAGGCAAAGAGCCGTTCTTGATGCGTGAAATTTTGCGCTGAACAGGCAAAGCTGCAATCTGGCCCAATACCAATCCAACGGAAGCCGAACCATCACTGGCAGTAGAACCCAAAGCCACGGAGGTTCTGTAATTGGACTCTTCGCTCAGATCAGCCAACACATCGGCACCGACCATTTTACGACCTTCAATAACCAATACAAACGGCATAATTTTAGCCAGATAATCCATGGCCAAAATCTGACCTTTAGTTTTCGATGTTGACACTTCAGTATCCATACCATCCAAAGTAGTACCGTCATCAGTAGCAGAGGTAATGCCTAACGCCACAATTTCACCGGCAGCTTCATTCAACAGAACCTTAGCAGGGCAAACCACAAGCGTAGAATCAACTATTTCGGATAGTTTGACAGTAACAGCTACAATCATTATCCAAAGCTTAGCACCCGTTCCGGCTACAGCATAAAATTCAGAGATATGACGGTAAGCTGCAGCATTTACACCGGCAGCATCAATGCCCAGGGCTTGTGCACCATCGGTACTGTAAATAGCGTAAGGAGTTCCAAGAACTAACTTACCGACTACAGCCACACCGGGCATGACAAACCCGCAAATATTGTCGTTTGTTTCAGCGACTAACCCCAGTCCGTTTCGAACGAGGGTTATTGTTACATTTGATAATCCTGACATGGGTTACAATTTATAAGGTTCTGAACTCTTACCCATTTTCTGAGCCTGAGCATCGGCATGATCTTTCCTTGAGAACCAATAACCGGTTAGAGGACAACGCCAGATTTCTTTCAGATTTTGAGCAATCATAAGCTTTTCAGCTTCAGCTTTAAAGTCCGTTTCAACCGATTTCGTTTTTTTAGTAACGACTTCAGTAGGTTTCGTTTCTTCGGTTACAGTTGTATCCGGTTTGGTTTCTTCAGTAACGGTTTCAGTAGGCTTCGTTTCTTCAGTAACGGTTTCAGCAGGCTTCGTTTCTTCGGTTATAGTTTCAACCGGTTTTGTTTCTTCAGTTGCAGCAGCTACAACATTCGCAGGTTTGGTAGTTGCAGCCGGTTTATTGACTTTTGCAACTGTGTTCTTTTTCTTTGCCATGTTATTTAATTAAATTATAGCGTTTTAAAATTCGATATACAAAATAGGATAGTATTCCAAGTAAAAATAGAACTCCCAATGACAACCATACAGGTGTTTTAATCGTTTCCGATAAGTTTGACGCGTTCACTGAGTTTGTCGAAGTTGTACCTTTATCTTTGAGCGATGCATTGGCTTTTAGCTTCGATTTATCTTCACTGGTATCCTTAGCCTTCACATCACTTTTTGAGCCTGCAATTGCAGTTAAATTTCTATTTTCACCACGTTTAATATTTCGCTTTGTGGTATTCGTTTCAGTCGGGTACTGTTTACCGGTACTATCCGGTGGAGATAACTTTGTAGTCGTACTTGTTTCTTCAACAGTTTCGTTTTTAGTTCCTTTATCAGTCGTAGTCAATGAATTTGCAGTCGACTGACTTGTTTCGCTTGACTGATTTAGATTCAACTTTGCATCGCTCGACTGATTGAGTTCCACGTTAGCCTCTGTTTTGGCTTTTATTTCAGAACTGGTAGATTGCTTGATAGTTTTGCAACTATATGAAAAACAAACAGTCACCAAAACAATGCAAAGAAGTATGATTCTTTGACCCATTGATTTATTTAAGTTTTTAGTTTTCATTTTTAGTTCCTTTTATTGAATCAATTAAATGAGACCATCCGCCTTGAATGGCTTCAATAATTTGTGTTTTAGGCTTGTTTTGCAGCACGGCAACATTCTCCAATATCGAAGTAATATATTCAACCAGAAACCCTGTTAGACAAACCACATACACGAAATTAAAGAAGGTGCAAGCTGCCATTTGTATAAGGTTGGTTCGGTTCTCATATTCCTTTTCAAAAGCATGAATAATGTATAGAATGACTAACCAGATTCCTATTTTGATCACGCACCTGGAGAACCTGAAGGACTCAAAAGCTTTGCCCTGTTTACGAGATGCTTTGATGCCTGTCCAAACCTCAACAATCACTGCAATGAACATCGCAAAACCCAAAGCCGGCTGTATACCAAAAAAGTAGTTTACCGTAGCACTGATAAGCGATACAAACATCATTAATCCTTGTAGCTCGTATTTGAACGTTGGAAAAACAGACAACGCAAACTCACGGAATGAACCGTAATCATACGCTGCTAAGAACTTTGCAAAATAATTATTCATAACTTTAAAATTTTATTTACCTTCAATTGCGCGTCTCAACCACGGTTTGATGAACTTCCATTGCGAAGGTTTATTCACACATATTCTGTAATATTTTTTTACTCGATCGTAACGGTATAAGTCCAGAAACTGAGCTTTTGTCATCAATGGCCGGGCGTTCAATTTTGCGATTGAATCATTCAATGTCGATATCACTTCACCTAGTCCGGTTTCATTATTTTCATAATTGACTATAGCCGTTTCGTAAGCTGAAACCATATAAGACAGGGTATCACATTTAGCCTTATAATAAGCTGTAGAATCTGTATGATTGACCACTAAACTTGCTGAAATGGCTTTTTGTCCGAAAATGGAACAACTAGCTAATACAACTATAATAAATAAAAACACTAACTTTTTCATATCATTGAGTTTAATTTTTCAATCAATTCAGGTGTTTCAATTCCGGTTGGAGCTAATCCAACGATTGATTGAGCACGTTTCACAGCCCCTTTTATTCCTTCATTCACGGCAGCGTCAATCAGATTATTTCCTATTTCCTGATCATCAATAAAATCACCACCAATTTTATCCCAAAAATTAGTTTTATAAAATAACATAACATATTCATCCAGTGTGATATTTCCTTTTAAGTTGTGTGGAAAGTTAGGTTGCCCTCTCAATCTGTCCACAATTACCCAACCGACCCACTTAGGCCAGAATTTCCGCGCCACCCCCTTGTAAGTTTCTCCACCGGCATCATCCGGATCATTCGCATAACCGCCTTCAGTAAGAAGAACGCGCTTAATTGCTGCTTTATAGTCTGCCATAATTATTTAAACTTAAATGTTGGTATTACTTCCACTTCCGGTTTTGCAACCGTTACCCGTTCCACTACTTTCTGATCATCCACCGATGTTGTAAAATCAACCCGGAATAAAATGAACTTTTCACCATATTGCGGTTTGTATTCAGCCGATCGGTTGAGCGGTGTAAGATTTTCAATTGGGAAACCTTCAAAGGTTTGATAAATATCATCGAACTTGTCTAGTATGGCCAGACTTGCATCTTCGCGCTCCGAGCCTTTGAAAGTATCAGAACCGCTATCGACATACAAGTAAAGACTAACAATACCGTCACCAATTTGCGCGCTTTCCAATAAATTACTGAAACGGAAATCACCCAGTTCGATAAACAAGGCCGGCAGCGGGATAGGATAGTTTTGTTTCTGAGCTTGCATTTGACCCTTTTGCAAATCCACAAATTTCAGATAGACCAGTTCAGTCTTAGCCAAATCCCGCAAGGCCTTGTATATGTCGCTTCTTTTCATTTCGTTTCGTTTTGGAAATAAACCACTTCAACCCGGTAATGAGTTGAAGTGGTTTCCCAACCTATGAAAAACTAACCCTATAATTTACACACCTGCAACGTCCTGATAAATCATTGCTGAATACCGTTGAGCATCTTTAGTGAAATCAGATTTTGACCTATGGGCAAAACCAAATTCAGTTGCACGTCCTTCGGTATTTTGAGCTTTGTTTTTCAGGAACATCTCGAATGCACCACCGGCATAGAAAACTTCAGTATTACAAAATACAAATCCGGCAGGAACAACATTACCGGTAATAACAGCACCTTGAGCTGCTTTAGCAGATCCCGTAATATCGTAGGCAACCAAACTGTTATTAGTTGCTTTATGAATCATGAATCCATAATAATTTACTACATTCGGATTAATTACACCTGTCTGTTGTTGGAAGCCTAATTGAGCTTTTAAAACATCATTATTCACAACCAAATCCCACCACATGTCTGACGGCAATACTAAATGTCTACCTTCAGGGAATTGATAATTATCCAATATCCTGGCTAATGATACAATATCATCCAATTTCAGCATTTTCAAACCACTGCGTACAGGGCCAGTTGTTGGTATAATGATTCGTTTATTACCGGCAGTACTTGGAGCAAATGTATAAGCAGCGTCTGCAACCTCTTTCAATAAAATAGCGTCAGCTGATTTCTTGGTGTAATACTGAATTTTATCGAATGGTAATGCATGCATATTGATATTACGCATCTTGTAGTTCTGAGAATCGTAATAATCCAATGATACATCGTAAGTTGTTTCAGATGGTTCTACGCTGTCTACGTCAGTTGTACGGTTTTTATACACTAGAGGCCTTGCACCGGCTTCAGGAAAACGCAATGTTTGACCATCAGCCACAAATGAACTTAAATCCTGAGCTTCTTTCAGCCAACTATCAATTTTTACATACTCTTCTTGCAAACTGCGCATAAACACAATTTGCTGAGTGGATAACACAACCGGGCCGGTAGCAAATACCGTCCCCACGATTTGCGGCACATAAGCCGCTCCAAATGCAGTAGCCACACAAATGAGTAGCACTCCCAATACACTTAAAAATCTTTTCATCTTTCTTTTTTGTTTTTTATTAAAACTAATACCTATTCTTTTCCTCTGACGCTGTATGTAACGCCCCTTGTTTAATGTTTGCGAAGTATTTGCGAAGCCTTTAAACGGACTTAAGCCTCTACAGTGGTAGAAATGCCCAATCTCTCACTGGCCTTCAAAAAATCAGCCTCTAATTTCTTGAATCGATCAGGTTCATTTTTTGCCATTAGAGACAATGCTTCCTGGTCTTTTTTGTAATAGTCCAGATAAGTCCACTTTGCACGTTCGTCAGTTGACTGACCACCATTGTTACCAGTTCCCATACCTTGTACAAAGGTTTGCAGGCCGTCAGTTCCCTTTTTAGCTTCGAGTACTTTCTTTGTACCTTCGTAATCCAAAGTTGCACCTGTTTTGAAAATGGCCTTTTCAGGTTCGCTGATAGCTCCACGGCTGAAATGCAATGCAACCAAGGCATCAGCTTTAGCTACGGCAGTGTCATCTTCTTTTGCCGGGGCTTCGGATTTTACACGTGCATCAAGCATTTTACTTACTGTGTCGTAATTGATCAAAGCCAATTCTTTCAGACCTTCAATTTCGCCATCCTGTAACACGCCACGTTCCTTGTGTCTCAACACCAAGTTTTCAGCGTTTAATTTTTTCGAGGCTGCCAGCTCTAATTGCAGTTGCTCAACTGTTTTTTCTACCTTTTCCATTGTTGGAGTTTTTGAAATTAAATTTAATTTATAAGCTTTCCCATCCGGGGTACATAATTTTACAGCGTTTTTATTGCCGGGCAATGTAACCAACGACACTTCGAGTAATTCCGATTTGGTAATGGTCGAACTCGTTTGTCCCGGAAGCAATTGTTTTACATCATCACTTTCTTCCTTTGGTATGATTTGAAGACTTACAGCACTCATAAAGCCATCGGCATACTTCCAATACAACTTCACAGCATCTTCGTCGTTCCGGTCAAATTCAACTGAACCTTTCAACTGACCACCTTCAATACGTAAATTGAACCACTTACCAACCGGTGCCATATAGGTGGAATGTTGCAAACAACAAATAGGATTTTTCAAAAACCCTTCCATGTCGATACCTTCAATGAGCAAACGCCAACCGTAACGATTGACAGTGTTGTCGCAAATAATGAAATCTTGCACCAACTTTCCTTCAGGTAATTTTCGTTTTGTTTCTGCCATATCGGTCTGTAAATTTTCAGCAAAGTAAAACCGAAAAACACATAAAAAAAAATGCTTGATTAGTAGTTGTACGATTTTTCAACAACTACTGTCGAAATTCCAGACAACTACGAATCAAGAATTTTAATAGCACAAAAAAAAGTAAAACCTTTGTATCTCAAATTATACACATAGCATATAATCAAGTCTAATTAAATCATTAATCAACATGTAAATGGCACAATTTACCAAAGCCGAACGCGAACTAAAAATAGAGCAAGCCAGGCGAATGTATTGCAAAGGTTTCGACTCTCAAACCATTGCTGATATTATGGGCGATGTTACCAAACGGACACTGGACGGATGGATACGCGACTATGATTTTGACCGTAGCAAAAAGAGTCAGATCATTGCACTTTCCGAAATCCGGAACTCTATTCTCGAAAGTTATGCCGATTTGCTTGACGGTAAAAAACCAAAGATTACACCCGATCAGGCTGCGAAGTATGCCAACGCATTTGAGAAGTTCAGCAGCAAAAAACAAGTGCTTTCCTATATGCACGAAGCTTTTGAGATGCTTAGTGAAGAGTTTATGAATGAAATTCAAAAGGCTGAAGGCAGGAAACAAAAAGACACATTATTGGATGAGTTACGGGCTACTCGTTCAAAAATGGAAAAAGTATTAACCCGACTAACCAACGAAGTATTAGGCAATGAGTAAACTAAGCAGCTTTTTCTATGACCCATTCAACGAACTGATAAGATATTATATCGGGTATAAGATTCAACGCCTGAAACGGAAAGCCGATAAATACCGTGAGGAGTCCGGCTCACAGATGTTCATTATCAAAGATGAAGGTAAAATTAAACTCATTAGCAAGCGATGGTTTAAATGCCAACGTCAACATGGTAAATACCCTAAATCAATGACATTAGATGATTTAAAGAAAATTTCCTATTACTACACACGTGGATAATGACTAAAAAAGAATACAAAGACCTATTAGACCGGTTCAGGGAACGCACGGCTTATATCAATAAAGCTACAATCGATAACATCATTGAGGAAACACTTGAACAACAGGAAGCACGTATTGAAATGCTACTGAAGCCGGAAAATTATGGCCAGTTCTTTAATTACTACTTTGGTAAAGGTACAACCATACCCATGGCCGATAGTGATTGTGCCTGGTATCACACATCCATTTACAAAGATTTATACAACGAGAATTTTATAACGCTGTTTAATCTCATTTTCAGAGGTGGAGCTAAATCTACTCATGCTAATATGGGTTACGCTTTTGGCCTGAAACAAAGTGGAAAAGCCATGTTTCAACTGGTAGTTGGAGCTAATGAAGTACGGGCTGCTATGTTACTTCAGGATTTACAAGTACAGTTCGAATCAAACAACCGGATTATAAAAGATTTCGGAACACAAAAAAGCTATGGAAGTTGGGCGGATGGCCAGTTCGAAACAACCGATCGTTGCACATTCATGGCATTGGGTATTGATCAACCATTTCGCGGGTTACGTCAGAATGGTGTAAGATTGGAATATGTTTCGATTGATGATATCGAAGATAAAAAGAAGTCATTAAACAAAGGCTTAGTCCGGGAATATGCCGATAAAGTAACTGGTGATATTCAGGGAGCTTTCTCTATCAATTCCGAACGTGCTATTATCAACAATAACTATTTTGCCGAAAAAGGCTTTATATCCACTCTATTGGAACGGAAAGGTTTTGACATTAAAAAGATTGACACCAAACAAAACCAAATTCGGAAGGAAAAGTATTCAAGCCTGTATTTGGTCAATCTCACTACAAAGTATTACGACCTGTTGAATACTTCTGTCGATTGGGAACCGTCATGGCCTGAACGCTATTCAAAGCCTGATTGCCTGCGTAAAGTGGAACAATACGAACATGACAAAGAAACGCTTTCAGGGGAGTTTTATAATACACCTATCAACGTGGGTAAGCGTATTAAGAAAGAATGGATTCGCATGGTTAAACCGAAACCGTTCGACCAATACCTTGTTATTGTGGGTAACTGGGATTTTGCGTATTCAGATAAAGCCTGTTATAAGGCATTGGCCACAATTGGAGTTCGAGACTTACACATGACCGTAATTGACATTTATTGCCGGCAAACCGCCGATATCGAAACCGCACTTGAATATCATTACACACAGGCAAAAAAGATAGTAAGCATCAACGGTTCAACTATATTTTACTTTGATGGCAGCGTTTCACAGGAAGTGATCTATTACCCGATTCTTATTCGGGCTGCTAAAAAATATCAATCAATCAGTATTCCGATTTCTCAAAAAAGCCAAACGGATAAATACACAAAGATTGACACCACGCTTGTAAGTGTATTGAGCACCGGCATTTTGGATTTTAGCGAAGACTTAGAAGGTAATCCGGATTGGGAAGAGGGTAAAGCACAAATGCTCAACTTTGAAAAAGGCGGTAGTTATCCGGTCGATTTTCCGGACTCTTTGACTGATGCAATTCTCAAAGCCCAGGAATACCTGAATGGTGATTCAGAAGATGACGAGAATGATACTAAACCCGTGTTTGGCGAACGAACCCGCGGAGGCTACTAACTATAAACAACCTACTAACATGGCATTTTTGACAAAAGAGGAACTTAGAACTGTCGGTGATATAAATCTGATTGATATTCTTACCAATTTGGATGACACCATCGTAACCGATATTATCGATGAAAGTATTGATAAAATGAAAGGCTATTTAAGCCGGCATTACGACATCGAAACTATTTTCAATGCAACTGCAAACGACCGGAAAAAGTCCATCGTAAAACGACTAAAGGACATTGTCATCTATGAAATTTACGAACGTCACACACGCGATACCAATGCCGTTGCAGGCCGTCGATATGCCGAAACGATGGAATGGTTGGAAAAAACATACACCGGCGAATGGGGTGATAGAACACTTCCACCCAAACCAACCGAAGTTACCGACACTGAAGGCACTACCGGCGAAAATCGTTTTGGTGGGAATACACGATACAATTCAGCTTATTAATTCATAGTTATGAAAAAGCAAAGAAACTTTAATAATTTAGCACTGGCATCAAAGCCAACGTCCAACGCACAAATAACAGGGCGTAATGCTAAGAAACCACCCATAACCGACACGCGCGGTTCTGACACTATGGAAATTGATTATTTCCGGTTATATGAATCCATGTACCGGAAAGAAGTTACCGACTGGCAAAACGCCCGATTTGCTCGCTATGACCCGTTCAATCCGGTTACTTATTTGATACAGCAACTGTATAAAGATGCTATGTTGGACAATCATCTTCAGGGTGCGATTCAACAACGCATTTTGCGCGTTGTCAATAAGAAGTTCGTGTTCAAAGATGCTGATGATAAACAGGACGATGTTCGTACAAAACAAATCAATAAAAAGTGGTTTCGTCATGCAGTGCGTAAAGCTATGGAGTCAAAGTTCTATGAATACAGCATGTTTTTGATATCCGATTTTACTTCGGGTAACATTCGCAAACTCATTGATATTCCACGCGAAAACGTTATTCCTGAAAAAGGTCTGCTATTGAAAGAAGCTCACAACCCATTCGGCACAGCTATACATTACGAAGATTTTTCTAACTTTCTTATTTTCATTCAACTGTCACCCGAAAAAGGCGGCATTCTTGAACGCATAGCACCAATGACAATTTATAAACGTCACTCATGGGCTTCGTGGGATGAATTTGAACAAATTTTCGGCGTGCCTATTCGTATTGCTAAAACAATGATCAATACCAAAAAGCACAAAGATGAGCTTCAGGAGTGGCTTCAAATGATGGGTACATCCAGTTATGGAATCTTCGACAAACAGACCGAAATTGAAATCAAAGAGAATCAAAAAACCGACTCTTTCAATGTTTTTGATAAGAAGATTGAACGCATCAATAAGGAGATGTCTAAGGGTATTGTGGGCCAAACTATGACTATGGACGATGGCGCAAGCAAGTCACAGGCTGAAGTTCACCTACAAATGTTTCAGGATATAACCGATGCTGATATCGCAGATACCCAGGACTGGATTAACGATGAGTTTATTCCGGTTCTCCGTAACCTGGGTTATGATATTCCGGAAGGCTATACCGTGGAACTTCAGGATAAAAAGAACGTGAAACCGAGTGAAAAGATTAAGGAAGATAGTGAACTGATGAAATACGGATACAACCTGACAACAGAATATATCGAAAGCACTTACGGTGTAATGCTCGACAAAGATAATCCCAAAACTCCACCGGCCAAGGCAAGTAATCAGTCACTCAGTTTTTTCGAGTAACCCCGGACTCTAACTTTTCCAAAGTTCTAAATTTTGGAAAAGGTTTAAGAGTAGCCGGGGAACTCGACACCGACAAACTTTATTTCAATAATGAACTTGAAACGCGTCAGCTTGCTATTTCCGAATATCCAAGCTTACAACTGGCCAACCGTCAAACGGATTTAAACAATGCTGTAGAACAGATTTGGAACGGTAAAGGCACTGAATTGATGCGTCCCATTTTCGACACCTACAACGATGATCTACACAAGGCCATTACATCCGACAACGAAGAAACTGCGAAGCTTTTTAAGAACAATGTGAGCCGTATGGCTGCAGCTAAAAGTAATTATACTATTCAATTGCTCGAAGCCTGCAAGGCGGATGTAAATGGTGTTGTACGAAGCAAAGAAGAGTATTTGAAAGCAGCTAAGGTTGTAGTAGGTAGAGCCAACCGCGCTCAAGCTGCAGAATACAACACCACTTCGCACCGGTGTCGTGTAGCCAAACAATGGGCACGATTTACAGAAGAAAAACGCTTATTCCCAAACATCCAATGGTTGAGAACCCGATCAGCTTCGCCACGCGAACTTCATTTGACCTACGTTGGCCGTATTTGGTCAATGGATGATTCATTCTTGGTAAACAATACACCGGGATGTATTTGGAACTGCAAGTGTGATTGGAAAAATACCGACAAGCCGGTTACCGAAAACAGCGATATTGTACCGGTACCCGTTTCACCTGGACTCGAAGGTAATCCGTATCATACCAATGAGGTATTTACGGACAAGCATCCGTACTTCAGCCGTGTAGAAAAACATATTCCGGATGTAGGTGTATTGTACAATGCTGATGATGTGGCTTATCTTAACCGGACTACCGACAAAGGAATAAGCTATCAGGTTCATTATTTGGCGCGCAATGCAGCCGAAACAAAGCAAAATGAAGTAATTGCCCGTGCACTGGCCAACGATGGTTTTAAAGACGTAAAACTGCTACCTGTGATCAATGCCAAAGAACCTGTTTTGCGTCAACGCTACTACGGTATAGGATACAATAACAAAACGAAATGCCCGGACTGTTCAGCCGATGGTGAAATGTTGGAATTCAAAAATACGACTTTCAAAAATCTTTCACGAAACATTTGCGAAGCTGCGAAGAAAGCCAACACAGCAGTTATTAAACTGGAAGGTAAAGCCGATGAAGCATGGTTGGAACATTTATGCAGGAAACAATTTACACTGTCCGATCGGGCAAATCTCGAAAAGATTATTATCGTTGACAGTGAGAAGGTATATATCTATAATAAATAACTAAGGCGAATCTTTTTGATTGCTCAAAAATTTTCGCCTTAGTGGGTCGAAGTACGCAACTCCGACATCACAAAAGTAATACATATTTTGAATAATTGTACCAATTCACTCATTTTTTTTACTGAAAACTGCTAACTGAAATGAATGGAGACCAATTTGCAAGCCACTTATTAAACATGTCTACGGAGTCCGAACGATTTATAAACGACTATGCACCTATAATCATGGGCAAAAATGCCGTTGATGTTTTTACGGAAAACTTTCAGAATGAAGGATTCACGGATACAGTCAATGAATCGTGGGAAGAAGTAAAACGCCGGCTAAATCCAAAGATAACCGGAGCAAAGGCAACACGTAAAATTCTAACCGGTGATACCGGAGACCTGGGCATGAGCATTGATTACAAAAATGCCTCAAATGGCGAAGTTCACATCGTCTCCGATAAGAAGTACTCCAAAGCGCAAAACGAGGGCACAACAACCGCCGGACGCAACCACAACGTTACCATACCGGCACGTAAGTTCATTGGTGATTCATCCGAAGTAGATCGGCGCAATATCGAGGACTTTGAAAGAAGGTTGGACGATTTAGACAAAAAACCCTGAGCAGATCTGCTCAGGGTTTTTTTGTCTATTTTTGTTTAAATGGCTTTACTGTTATTACTGTTATTTTACTGACTAATACACGTCCACTTCCTTCACAGGTAGTACAAGTTACCGGTATTGGTTCTTGACGTAGAATATCGTGTTCATGATATTCGTACATAGTTCCAGTGCCTTCGCAGTCTTTACATAATTCAATGGTCGGGTGTTGGTATCGTTTGTATTCCATAAAGTTTCTGTTTTTCAGTTTTTAATTCGTTTATTTTATTAGTTATATATAAATAAATTTCACCGGTTACATAAAAGTCATGATTCAAAATTAGCTGAAGCTGGTATATTGCTTCATCTATTTCAATAACCCGTATGGAAATGGTTTTATTCACTAATAGTTTTGTAAAAAGTATTCGTTTAATTCACTGGATGTTTTATTAGCTGTTAAGCATTTGTACTTTGGTTTTCCGTTATCCAGTCGCTTTCGTTCTGTTATACCTCCGCGTTCGCTGTCTATGTTGTAGAATACCCGGTAAATGGTTTGAGTAGTTTTATCGTCGAAAACATAACCTATTGAGTTTGGAACATCGTTGCTGCCCATGTATTTCCAGTAAATTGGTATTTTAAGGAGTGGGAAAAACTCTTCAGCGGTCATTTTAGTAGCGTAAGTAGGTATAAACTATGATATTTATCATGTGAAATAGAATGTTTTCCCGTTTCCGTTGCCAAATTTCTGAGGCTTAATTGTAGTTGTAAATGGGAAATCAGCTTTATTTACTTTATCCAATGCATCTTTAATTGGTTTCGCATTGGTAAAGAATTTACGTTCAATATTTTCGTATCTGATCCTCACAACATACCGGCCTTCTCCAAATTGAGTTTTTACATCGGGTGCAAAATCAAGTATTTCAATCTCGCAGTTAGTTACATCGGTGATTGATATTTGTTGCACCGGGAATATATTTTGTTGTTCTTCAGGTTTAATCCCTAAGTCAGAGAATTTCTTCATTTTTAAGTATTTTTTTTTGTAAGTGAATAGAATTACAGTGTTTTGCCCAACCAATCCAAGGACTAATCTGCATTTTATATTGTTTTGCGTCCAGGTCTTTTTTGTTGAGTTTTGCAGCCTTCCTGCAAAACCGGACTTTAATTGATTTTCTCATCAGGATGTGCGTGTGTCTGAATACATATCCGACAAAATCAATCCCGCGGACATCGACTGGAAATACCTGATAATTACCTTTTACCTTAAGGTTTAATTTATCTACCATATAATCGTTTATATCAATCAGTAATCCATGTAAATAAGGCTTATCTGGTGCTAGTATCACAATATCATCCGCGTATCGGTAGTAATATTTTATCTGCTTTTCTTCTTTCATCCAATGATCGAAGTATGATAAATATAAATTTGCAAAGAACTGGGATAAATAGTTCCCGATAGGAACTCCGGGAGCAGAGTCGATTATGCCATCCAATAGATTTAAAAGCTTTGTGTCCTTAATTTTCTTCCGGATAATACTTTTCAATATCTCGTGATCAATCGTTGGATAGAACTTCTTAATATCAAGTTTCAGGCAATAAGTTGTGTTTTTAACGTCGTCAAAATCCCGTTTAATCGCTTTTAAAACTCCGTGGATACCTTTTCCCTTAATGCACGCATAACTCTGCGAAATAAAGACTGAAACCCATATTGTTTCCATTACATTCATAATAGCATGGTGAACTACCCGGTCTTTAAATGGCAATCTGAATATTTCGCGTTCTTTAGGTTCATAAATTTTAAACACGCTATATTCAGAAGTTTTGTAGGTACCTGATCTCAATTCGTCATACAGTTGATCAATGTTTCTTTCAACATTTTTCTCAAAAATCTTGACACCATATTGCCCGGATTTACCTTTCCGGGCTTTCTGGTATGCAAGCATCAAATTGTCTTTTGTGACTACTTTGTCAAATAAATTATTTATTCTTTTCATAAGCCTGGCTTTCAAAAATAGAGCTTTCTCGTTTGATACTAACACCGGTTGAAAGATTAGTTGTTTTTTGCTAAGAAGCAAGGCCTTTGTCTTTTTATTACCAGATGGGAGCTGGAACCTGCATTCGAATTCGTATTTTCGTAATTCGCATTGTTCAAACCGAACGCTGAAGCAGAACCAGCGAAGACAAACAGCCTATAATTATTACCCTAGTTGAACTCCCTTCCAAACATCTACGAACTGAGTGGCCGAATATTCAGCAGTTTCTTCGTCAATATTTTGCAGGCGGGAGCCGGAACCCGCATTCGAAAGCGTAATTCCGAAATGCGCATAGTGCAAACCGAACGCCGAAGCAGACATTTTAAACCAAGGACGCCATTTAGGTTCGTCCCAATTATCCCATTTGGGTTTTTTACTACCGTTTAAAGCCTCAGTAACTACAACTGCATTGTAAGTACTTTCAAAATACTCTCTCAAATCTTCAGGAACATTCGAGAAATCAACTTTTGGTCTACCTGTAGCCTGAAATGCATCTTCTACAGTTTTGATTTTTTTTAAATTTGGATTTTTTTTCATGTTGGTAATTTTTAATTGATTATTAAAGTGATAACATATCTCTGAATTCATTTTTGAATTTTTCACCTGCAATCTTAGCTTTTTTACTATCAACAAAAGCCAGGCGGGAGCCGGAACCCGCAGTCGAAGACGCACTTCCGAAATACGCAACGTCCAAACCGAACGCCGAAGCAGAACCGTTATTCCTAAAGTATGGATAATAACGATACTCTGATTCATTATACAGGTCAAATCTTTTACCTTCATTTAAAGCTTCAGCAATAACTACACATTTGTAAGTGGCTTTAAAAAAGTCACGTAAATCTTCAGGTACGCAACTAAAATCAGGTACTTTCGGACGCCCTGTTTCATTCAGTGCATCCTCAAATGAGTTGATACGATCTTCTACATATTCAGAGAAAAACTCCTTACCGAAAGTATCTTCCAGTATTGCTTTCAGTTCAGGAGATGCCGATTGATACCGGCTACGAGCTTTTTGCTCATCAATTTGAAGTTGTTTCATAAATTTTTATTTTTTAATTTAAATTTACCGGCCAACGCTTTGGTTTACGGCTTAGAACCTATGCAGACGATCAAATCTGCATAAGCAGCTATTCATCTCTGACTTGCTTTATACTGTTCACGGTGCATTGCACCAACCATTCTGTTTAAATCATCATTCGAATACACATCCTCTCTCAGAATTGAAAGAGGGTCATGTGTTTTCCGTTTAATCCAGCGGAATGTTTTCTTTATAAATTTTGCTGTTTTCATTTGTATTAATAGGTTTTAATTTAATAACTTGGAACTAAATTCTGAAACATTTTCGCACCTGTCAGAGTGGCTATGGTAACGCCAATGGCATTTTGTTCACTTACAAGAACCTGAAATTGCGGGTCATTAAAAGCCGTTTCAAGCAATATTTCATCAATTTCAGTATCACGTTTATATGCATTTATCAACTTTTCAGCCTTATTTATACGCATAATATCACTTAGTGATTTGGATGGTGTTGAATTCATGGGAATAATGTTTGTTGAGCCGTTTGCGACTTATTTGGATGAAACAGTTGAAGTTCTACTGGTGTCTCCAAATACCGGCTAATACTATACACACGACCGTTTTTAAAGTACATTTTTACGTCTGATGCATGTATCAAGTCCTTTCCGCTATCCGGGATTCCTTTGGAACTTCCAAAGTCCACCATTACTATGCATAATTGACGGTTAGCGAAGCGTTTCCGAAGTTCTTTCAGTTGATTGAAAGTAAATGCCATGTATTTTACCGAGTCGATCACAATAAGCCGGTAGTAGTTCTTTTCAATCACAGTGCACATATCTTCAAAAGTCATTGCATCGCCTATAAACAGCTTCACGGCATCTATGTCGTAGTTGTTTATCCGGTTCTGAATGGTTTGGTTTGCACCCTCTTCATGTGAGTTATAAAGCGACTTTCCAAATTGCTTCGCAAAGTAGTTCGCAAACTTTACAAGAAATACCGATTTACCCGAACCGCTTTCACCATAGCACATCATGGTGAATTTGCGTTCAGGTTTACCCATGAGTTTAGCGTAGAACTCATCAAATTCAAGTGTATGAAACTTCTTATCTTTCATACTTTTTACGCTGTAAATTTTCTTTTTTGCCATTGGTTGGTGGTGTATTTAATTGGTTTGTTTTTCCGTAGCCTTCATAATCTTGTTGATCATACTGACAGAAACTCCATACTTCAGGATTATTTCCAATTCTATTACTTCGTAGCGCAATCCTTTATCCCATTTGCTTTCAAAGTACTTTCTAATCTCTTCATCCCGGTTCTTTTTGCCCTTCAGTACGCGCTCATCTTTGATTTTAGGCATACGCGTTTTATTTTAGTGGTTTATATCTGCTTTTCAAAAGTTTCAGACTTTGTAAAAGCTTTGTCATTAGTGGTATTCTTCCATTTAGTCACTATTGCAATTTTTTCCTGAAGCTGAACCTTGGTCATGTTTCCAATTTCAACACCCCAATGTTTCAGGCAGTAAGCCCGGATATTATTGAAGTCCGGTTGCTTCTTATTGTCGTGATAGCGAAATTCAGGATATTTACTTTCGGCAAACGCATACCATAGTCTCCATCTCATGCGAACCATTGCCTCTTCATGCAATTGTTCCGCTTTTTCAGGTGTTACTTCGATTGTTTTCATTCAAAGATCATTAAAGGTTCATTTTTATTAATTCTCTCAACTTCTCGCTGCATTGCTGCATTTGACTTAAATGTCTCCATTCTCGACCATCCGCTGTCTCCGGGTCTCATACATGTAATTTTAAACTCAAAGGAGGTCATACGGTCATGTGCCCGGAGTATCGTAAAACCTGCTTTATTCAATTTATTTCGATCATAATTTGTCATAATATTAAAGATTTAAAGGTTTACAATACTTCAAACTCTTCACAACTAATATCACTCAAAGCGATTCCCATGCGTTCAGCGCGACGTATAGCCCGGTCAGCTTCATCATAGTTCCACCAACGAGCCGAAGCCAATGCTACTACTTTATTATTGGTTATGCCTTTTTCAGCGCAAAACGCTGCAATGTCCTCAGTACTGATATTGTCAATCCGGAACACTGAAATACGGCGGGCAAATGTGGTATATTGGTTACTATTTTCTTTGGTTGGATACCAACGATATGAAACTCCATTGGTACTTTCATAAGTACGACATTCGAGGCCTGCCATTTTACCAATCCGGTTCATTACTTCCGTAATTCCTACAATGGCAATACACAATAAGCCTTCGGTAGCAGTTCGCAGATTCTTGAATTCTTTGAAAAACGAGTTCTTTGCCACTTCGCTTTCGTCAACAATAAGCATCGGATTGCTATCAGCTTTTGCTTCTACCATGGCAATAATATGATCAAGCAAAAATGAACTGGAGAAACGTTTCCGTTTTTTATCCAGGCGAATTCCCATTTCAGTTGCCATTTCCTGAAGGAACCGGTTCCATGTCATTTCTTTGCGGTCAATCTTAATGTACCAGCAGCATTCGTTTTCTTCAGCAAATTTTTTAAACACGATTGATTTACCAACGCCGGTATTACCGACTATAAGGCGCATGTCACTCATTTTTTTGCCCGCTGTGGCAATGTTCCACATTTTGTTGAATTGACGCGTAGGAACAAGCGTTTCATCACCCAGATAATCTTTTAGGCTATCATAGATCACATTCAATAATTTGTCGGTAAACGACTTCTTATTGTTCAATAATTCAGAAATAGTACCTTCCGAACGGCCTGTTATCCGGGCTATTTCAGCAGGTTTAAGGTTCTTTTTATCCATCAACACTACCAACTTGTCACGTAAGCCGGATTGTTTAGGAGTGATTTCAATTTGTTTACTCATAGGGTTATTTTTATTGGGTTAGTTTAATTCTATTCTATGTATTTCACCGGTGTCCGGGTCTACTATTTCTTTGTATCGTGGAGCTTCTTTAGCTTCCACCTCTTCAAGTAATAAAGCTGATTTATCGTAGCGACCTTCAACTCTTTTTTCAAAATCCACATGTGTACGGCGTTTACCGGTCAACATCTCATTGCCCAGGGCTTCTATCCTTTCAAAATCCGGATGCATGCTTACCTGTTGTTTGATATCTGAATTGATAGCCTTAGCCGTTTCCTGAACCCGATACTGAAGAGCCATATAATTGTCAAGGACTCCCTTTTCTACTTTGGTTTCAGCTATATAGGCTGTGTTTACTTTCAGACCCCAAATGCCCAGGTATTTGTTATCATGACTGAATACCGGAGCGGGGTCACCACCTTTCAAAATATAAATTTTCAGTTTATTGGTTGTATTTGCATCCATGGGTATGTAAGTGAATATCCGTTCAGCAATAGCACGTTGCTCACTCGTTTCAATGGATGGGTAATAGGTATAATTCTTTGTTTCGTGGCTTATATCTAATCCGTTAATAGTTAGTTTGCGTTCGTGGAGTGTTCCACACATTTGGCATATTTGAGTGTAACTCATTTTAGGTACGTAGCTTTCCTTTTCATCCCACATCTCAAATGGTGTTTTATTACACGGTTTGCGCTCCAAAGTTTCAATAACGCGTTCGTTCCAAGACTTTATACCTTCGGTTTTTGCCCACTCCATGGCTATCGATGCACTTCGGGCATTGTGTTTACCTTTCATTTCGCGCTTATCCGATGGTTTGGAGTTTATTGAACCGGTTGCAGTTCTGTTTTGACCGCTGTACCCTTTCAGGAAGCGGGTAATATCATTGTCGAACATATTGAATAATGACTCAATTGTTTTTGCGCGGGCGTTACCCACGATTGAAGGATACAGTTTGATTTCGTTTTCTTCGCACCAACGTTCAAGTTCACGCCATGCCGGCCCGCGGTCACAATGTATAATGGCCGGTTTGTATCCGGTTTCAATAATTCCCATCATTATCGCTTCTTTCACCGCGTAGAAAGGTTCTTTTACACCTATCAGTGTCGATACTCCAACCATCCGAAGCGTGGCCACATCAACCAGTTTAATAGCGTAAATATGTTGGCGAACTTTACCTTTAAAATCTACACTTTCGTTCTGAGCCGTACCATCAATAACCCATACATGGTTTTTCTTTTCAGGAAGGTCACGACTTACCGAAGGAATATAATTCAACCGGTAGTTTACAGCGTCGGTTTTTTCCAAGGCGTTAGGATTTTTGAGTGGAGCAAGTAATTGGTATAACCGCGCTTCAGTTGGCGGGTTATAGCCTCCATTTTCGTCCAACCACCATCCCATTTGCCCGCCGTATTCCACCCATTTCTTATAGACTGTAGCCACACCCATGTTAGTACCATTGATATGCCAAAATGCTGCTATTCTGAATTGTTCGTCACTAACTTTCACAGCATTTCCATTATTCATTCGCTTAGGTTGGATAATGTCCTGAGGGCGTTTACCTTTATCCATTGCGGTAAGCACATCGTCGAACCATTTATTAAATCGGGTTTCGCTCCGGGGTATTTTTACTTCAAATTCTATCTTAGTGATAGAAGTTAGTAAGTTCATTCTAAAACTTCGCACCAATACTTCGCAACGCTTCACATCTGCTTCACTCGTTTGTATTTTAGTCACAAAATCAAACAGCCATTGCACCAACGCACATTGCTTAGCATAACCTTTCACTGAATTGGAATGTAATCCAAGGTCAAGATAAGACGCAGTATAAAGCGTGTAGTGCGTGTTCATGTAACTTTCAATAGTGGAGCGTATAAAAGGCTCATTGATATGTAGCGATTCGGCTGTGAACTTCACCGCCATTGGAGCGCAATCTTCACCGGCATTAGTAGCGTCGATAAGTAATTGTGAATACTCGTTTTTTAAGCTGGCAAACTTTTCTATTACCTTTGCTTTACTCACACTGGTAAGACTGTCAACATACACCCAACGTCCATCATCTGCCTTTACATCTTCCAATCTGCCTTTGCTCTTTTGGTTTCTATACGATACTTCCGTATAAATACCTTTCAAAAGCAAATGCTGTTTAGAGATCATCAATCTTCCTTGTGGGTCTATAAAAAGTTCTTGTTGCATAACTTATTGATTTGTTTTTTGTGAACCCTACCGGGGAGACGAGCCCCGGTTAATTCCAAATAGGGTTATTTTTGACGTATTACTCTAATATCTGTAAATGTCATACTTACGCAGTTCTTTTTCAATTCATCCGGAACGATTCCGAGTAACATTTCATTGAGTTCGTAGCTCGACTCTTCAGTCACTTCATCAACTTCAATCATTCCGGTTTTTTCGTCGTACGAAGTACTATTAATCAATAGATCATCTAACTCTTCACTGGTTAATTCGAGTTCTTTCTCTATTTTTACCTCCGTTTCAACGACTGCGTTGAAAGTGATTATACGCTTTTCCATAGATTATAAACTTGAAAGATTCAGTGTAATAGGTTCCCACTTTTGCGATACCTCTGAGCGTTTATAGAACTCCAGTCTCATTTTGCTGTCAACCGGTCTAAAGCTTTCTTTAAATAACCGAAGAGCTTCCACCCAACGTGGGTCATCAAATGTTGCTTCCTGAGCATACAAAGTCTGAATCCTGCCATACTCCAACTTACCTTCTTTATTCTTTTCCAGTAAGCCCATAATCACTTTAAATAAGTCCTTATCGCGCTTCTTAACCACATCGCCCAGGAAGTCCTTCAGTAACTCTTCAGCTTTATCAGCCCGTTCGTCCCAATCGCACGAAGTCGAATACCGGTACACCAGTTTATACTGTCCATCCAAAGTCTTTACATGAAAACCGCCCTTCGAATTGGCACGTATTGCACCGTATTCATTCAGTTTTTCACGCATTTCAGTCAACGTTTTCGTTGAGTTATCAAAGAATGTGGTCAAAATACTATTCAGTTTAATCGCTTTGCGAACTAGCCGCGAAGTATTCACTTCGATGTACTTTTCATACTCACCACGATTTTTGTTCAGTTGATCAAGTTCATCTTTACGCCTTTCAGCCAAATAAGCTTGCAACTCTTCGGTTGTCATTTGGTCAACCGTTTTTACTGCATTGTTTTCCATACTGTTTATTATTTTAGTTGTGTATTTTTACTTGATTTCTAAAGAGTAACCGGGTCAATCGTTCCGATTCAATTTCAGGATATACAATCTCCACCCATTCACCTTCCTGGTTAATGATCACATCCATGTTCAGACTGGCAATAGTCTGTTGAACACGGTTAAATGAATTGATGTGGACTGTAATTTTTTTACGAGGGGTTTCGCGTATGTAATCGCGAAGTAAGGATAAGGTAATAATAGCCATGCCAAAACTAAAGGCATATAAATGATAACCATCTGTAGCGATACCGGCTATTAAACTCCCAATGCTGAATACTGATGTAAGACACATCGACACGATAGAACACGTGTTGAAAAAGTTCTTTTTCATGAGAATGTGATTACAAGGGTTACCAATGCAAAAAACATAAGAACCAATGTTCCTATAAACATAAATTTCAAGGTCGATTTAATTTCTGCTTTCATAATATTTATTTTAAGGGTGATTGTACTAAATCATAATACTTGCTTGCAGCCTCTTCAACTATTGGTTTCAATGTCCTGTTACCATTCAATTGCTGGCGAACTGTTGTCTCAGAATACTCTTTATGTCCACGTTCCACGGCTATTTTGTTCGCAATTTGCATGATTCGCAAAGTGTCTCCGTGTTGTTTTTTTTGTTGTAATTCTTGCAGATTCATATTTTTTTGTATTTTTGTGCTGTATTTCGGTGCAAATATCGAAATAAGTTTCGAGAAAAACAAATAATATCGAACTATTTTTCGATAAATGTCGAAATAATTTACGAATATGGATTCTTTATTAAGTATTTCCAATAGGATTAGTGATTTAGTGGAGCATTTTGCTGAAGGCAAAAACACTAAGTTTGCTGAGCTTGTGGGAACGAATGAAGCAAACATTCGCAATTATAGAAGTGGTAAGATGCCAAAGTTCGACTTTATATATAAAGTCTGCGAGAAACTCGAAATAAGTTTCGACTGGTTTATCTTAGGAAAGGGAACGATGTTCGATAAGAAATCATCGCACGATGTAGAAAAGAGTAATATTTTAGTCTTAAATGATAAATCATCAACCAATAAAACTTTTGAAAAACAAATTATACCCATCTACAACCTAAAAGCAGCTGCCGGGTTAGTATCCCTATTTCAGTCACCCAATACATTTGTACCAGTCGATTATATATCGCTCCCAAATATGGGTAAGGTAGATGGTGGGCTTTATGCCGTTGGTGATAGTATGTATCCATTAATAAAATCAGGTGATATAGTTGTTTATAGACAAATCCACGATATTATAAATAGTATATTTTGGGGAGAAATGTATTTACTTTCCTACGATCTCGAAGGCGAAGAGTACATCGTTATCAAATACATTCAAAAATCAGAAATACCCGATCACATAAAATTGGTTAGTCAGAACCAACATCATTCACCAAAAGACATCCCGGTAATCAATGTTAGAGCGTTAGCTCAGATAAAAGCTAGTGTTAGATTCAATACTATACGACCTAATTCATAATACATAAATCATGGATACAAAAGAATTCAACCAATTGTCTAAGGAAGAAAAAAAGAACGTCAAATTTAAAGACTTTCCAAAACTCAATAAGTTTGCTATTATTTTTGTTTTTGTTGCAGTTATTTTATTAATGGCTACATGTATTGGTACCTGTGTAAGTTCAGATTCAACAAGTACCGGTATTGATTCAGTACACTTAGAAGTAACCGCTAAATTTAAAGCTGAAGAGGCTGTAAAACTACTTTTAAAGGCACCTTCAACGGCTCAATTTCCAAGTGAAAATCAACGGTGTTGGTTATTACCAGATAGTACTGTAGTGGTAAAAGGTGCTGTAGATGCACAAAACACATTCGGTGCAATGATAAGAAATAGCTATTATGCTAAGTTTAAATGGCAAATTGACCAAAATAAAAAAGAAACATGGGCACTTATTGATATTAAATTAGAATAATTCAATATCTTTGTATCGGTGTATTTAACGGGTGTGGTTATCCGTGGCTAAAGGCGAAGCGTTAAAGTTTCGCCTTTTGTATTTTTTAACCTTGTAACCGCGGTTACATTTTGCGGTTACAATATTGTAACCTTCGCGGTTACATTTTAAAACCATTCGGTTACATATCTGCATAAAAAAAGGACTTGCGAAGCAAATCCTTGTATAATCATAATCCTTTAGTCATTCATTGTATCCCATTGTTCATGGGCACTTCGCGTTTTTCATGCCTTTCCTTCTCATTTTCTTTCATTATACAGTCATAATCAATCATTTTTTTTCGTTCTATTTTAGTACCTTTGTACACAATCATTTATTTTTGTGTTAGTTAGATGTAACCGTTCGCGTTTTTTGTTGTGCGTTTGGTTTTTTGTCCTTTACTAAGTTACGAAGTAGTACAAAAATTATTTAATGATATTCTAAAATAATTTGTGTAACTGAGGAGCTTAGTGACTTATTTTTAAGCCAGTAGTTTGCATAAATTAAAATATAAAATTGCGTTTATAAATCCGTTTCATTAGTATGTGAATTTAATTAGCACGAAAAAGAATAAGTTATTATGAGAATGAAAGATCTTAAAATCGGAACACAGCTTATGCTTGGCTTTGCCGCTATGCTGGTGTTTGTTATTGTATTGGGTGTGGTTTCTTTTATACAATCCAGTCAACTTAACTTAGAAACAGAAGCAATTTATAACCATCCATTGCATGTAAGAAGAGCCCTCGGAAGCCTTGATGCCGATATACTGAGTATGCGTTTGGGTAACAGAGACTTGATGTTAGCAGTTACTGAAAAGGAAAAACAAGATGCATTGCAATTAATGGAATTATCTGCAACTGATGCGGTAAAGCAATTTGAGCTTCTGAATGCAAGCTATCTGGGTCCAAAATCAGATATTGATGAAGCTTATAAAGCTTTTGTCAGTTGGAAGACTGCTCGCGAAGAAAATACCAAACTGGCACTTTCGGAAGAAGATCAAAAAGTAAAGGACAGCGTCAAATCTAACGGAACAGTAGGAATTTACAGAGATAAGATGTTGGCCAAAATTCATGTAATTGATGATTATTCTATTCAAAATGCTAATGA